>OGHO01000101.1_pt1 | contig 117849 bp, 115 predicted proteins | sample 1571421 | NCBI WGS metagenome assembly OGHO01 (sample SAMEA2581937, study PRJEB24529) | metagenome | biome: Human gut stool | place: China | collected 2011
CTTTTTAAAAATACACTACCTGTTATTTCTATATTGTATTTCTTGCATACTTCTACCATCTTCTCTATTTCGTCTGCACTCTTCATAAATACACTACCTGTTATTTCTATATTGTATTTTTTACAGATTTCTATTATCTTTTCTATTTCTTCGGCACTTTTATGAAATACAGTTCCTTTTATTTCTATACTGTATTTCTTACATATTTCTACTATCTTTTCTATTTCTTCGGCACTTTTATGAAATACAGAACCTGTTATTTCTATATTGTATTTCTTACATACTTCTATTATCTTTTCTATTTCGTCTGCACTTTTTAGAAATACACTACCTGTTATTTCTATATTGTATTTCTTGCAGATTTCTATTATCTTTTCTATTTCATAAATGGTTCTTCTAGATACTGAGGCACTTATCGTTACGTCCTTTGATAAACCATATTTTTCTATATCTATTATTCTATCTTTATTACATCTTAATATAGATGTAGTTCTATTAATTGTCATTAATCCATAATTTTCTAATACATAGTAATAAGTTTCTTTTAAATCTTTATTATCTGTACTTAAAACGTGAAGACAAGTTTCAACATCACTTATATTTATTTTTTCTTGTTTTAAAAACTCATAATTTTTTCTTACTTCATTTACATTTAAATATAATATACTAGGACATTTTTCTATGTTTTTAGGATATATTTTTAATTCATTTACTAAATACTCTAAAACGTGTTTTATTCCAAAGTATTCTCCTTTATCTAACACCTTATCAGTCATTACTTTTTTATAATCTATTTTATAGCTTTCTAATAGCTTCATTAAATCTGTTTGCTCTATCATAATAATTCACTCCAGTAATCTTCATTTTCTCCTAGTATTTCTACATATTCATTTCCTAGTTTTCCAACTAGTTTATTTACCTTATTTTTAAACTCTTTATTATCACATATAAATATTGGTGCGTATCTTTCAAATACTTCTTCTATACACTCTATTCCTATTTCATATAAGTATTTTATATTTTTATTTACTTCATCTAAATTATCTCTTAAGCCATCTAGTATATCTTTTCCATATATTTTATTTATTTTTTCAAAGTCTATTTTCATTTTTATGTCTCCTATATTTTAAATTATATCATAAAAAAAGAAGAAATCATATTCTCCTAATTTTATTAAAAATTATATAAGCTTATTTTTCTTAAATACAAATAATTTGTTAGTTATGTAATTATACATAAACATAATAAGTGAACCAAGTACTTTAGCTGCCATATTTGCTATATGAAATTTATTTATAAGTACTGATAGTACTAGTGAATCAAGTGGAAAGCCTATTACTCTTATAATTATAAAAGATGTAAGCTGTGCTAACTTATCACGGCGCCTTTTTGGCTTTGACTTAAAAACTTTTCTATCCCAAATAAATAAGACCGTAAAAGATATCGTATATGATAAAAAGTTGGCCAATAAGTAATTTCCTTTTGTTATTAAATCTACCAAAAAGAATATTAAAAACAATATACCAGTACATACGGTAGATACAAAAGAATACTTTATAAATTCTTCATTTTTTAAATAGAACTTTTCTAATTTTGATTTCTTTCTAAATATTCTTGTTAAAACATTTTTATTTTTCTTCTTAAAAATATTCATAATACTTCCCCTCAAACAAGAATAATTATAACATAAAATAAAGAAAAAAATAAGAGCATAAAAAAGGGTGCGTAAATCATATTACACATTAAACAATTAACTATTTGTTTTAACCTTTTTTTGTTATATCCTTTTCTCATATTCTATTTGATGTATCATATCATCTAGAATAGAATCAGTATACTTTGTAGTTTCTTTATCAGATGCTACATAATATAATTGTTCATCATCAAAGTACTTCCAGCCATTAATTCTGCAATTATCGAGCAACTTATCTTGTCTCATTTTCTCGACTTTATCTGCTACATCATATAAATTAAACTCATTGTCATTCTCGTCAACTAAAATAGTATCATTTTTATAATTCTTTTTAAGTATATGGATAATAGACAAATTCGAATCAGAAAAATTACAATTATTAAACATTTCAACTAAATCATGAGAGTAAATGTTACTATCAAGTATATTTGATCTTAAAAATTTGCAATTCAAAAAATATTTATGAAATCTCTTTAAATCAAAAACAAACTTTGAATCAGAAAAATCACAATTATTATAAAATTCAAAACATTCTATATTTGAATAAAATAAATCCATGTTCTTAAAACTACAATTAGAAATTGTATTTTTCTCTGGTTCTTCTTTATCTAACTTTGCACTTTTAGAAAAATCTATTTTAGCATTTGTATTATCTAATATAATAGGTAAAACATCTGACTTTACAACATAATTATCTTTTTTATTTACAACATATTCTCCCCTCCACAAAACATTGTCAAAATCAATTTCTGATAAATCTATTTTAGATAAAAAACTTCCTGACCAAGCAACAACCTTGCAGCGTGCTCCTTTATAATTTCCTTCATCAAATATTAACTGTTCTAATAATTCTTTATCTATTTTTATTCTTTCTTTTACTTCATCACTTTCTAATAACCTTTTAATTTTATACCTTAAATCTGTCTTTTGATCATTTATTAAACGCATTTTATCCCACCTCTTTTTTTAGAACAAAGTTTTAAACATGAATCTTCATCTAATAAATTTTTCTTTAAAATATTTTCTTCTTGTAATATAACATATAAGTTACTTGCATCATCATATGTAAATTTTCCATTATGCCAATTTATATCGTTACATAAATCTTCTAATACCATTTCTTGTTGATATAATACATTAGAATTTACTAGCTTATCTATTTTATAATTAACGCTAGTATAATTAGCATTATATTTCAACATATTATCATGTAATTCATATAATTTTTCATATTTTTTATTATCAATAATATATACCAAAGTCTCATATAGTTTATTATTTAATCCATAATATTTTATTAAATACAAAATATTAACTACCATCCTACCCAATTCAATATTTTCTAATTTAGTTATTGATAAAAATAGGTGCTTATTAATTAAATTACCCGAGTTATTTAGCAATAAATCATAGGCTTCTAAAATGTATTTTGATAATAATATATTTAAATCATATCTTATTTCTTCAAATATTGAATCTCCTACTTTTTCATTTATTTCATGATATGATGATAAGTATCCGTTTTCCATCAAATAATTTTTAATCTTATCATAGATAATACCAAAAACATCGTCTTTAAGATCATCTTCATTTGTACAAACATCTCTATCAAGCCATAAGGTTTCTTTATTCTCATAATTTTCTAATATCAAAAAATCTTGTATATTATCTTCTATCAACGCCCTACTTTTTTCTAACGATTTATTTTTACCACTAGAAAGTTCATCAAAATTATAACTTTCTTTTTTATCAATTATGCTAGAAATAGCTGAATCTATTTTCTTTCTTACGTATTTTCTTTCTTCCTCTGACAGCGCCAAACTACATAAATCAAACATTTTGTAGATACTTGGATATTTTGATATATCTTCAATTTGTTGTGCTCTAAAAAAGACAAAATTAGCCAACTCGCCATTATCATTTTCAATGTATTTTTTAATTACTTTAGAATCTATATTTTTTATATTTTTAAATTCATATTCCCTAATTATTCCCTCTAAAAAATTACCTAATTCAAAATAAGTCATAAACTTCCTCCTGCAATAAAATTATAAAACAGAATTTATATAGCTGTAAAATATATAAAAGTTATTAATACAATAAAAAAAAGATATAACTATAAATTTTAGTTATACCCTCTATAATTAATTATTGAACTTATCATCAATAAACTTTTTAATAAACTTAGTTGGAACGATAGTCAAATACTTTTTAACATATACTAAATTTATTTCTATTTTTGGTAATTTTTCTTTGATATTTATTTTGCATACTTCAGGATCATCAATAATTAAATCTTCAATTATATACCCTATTCCCAAATCTTTTTTTACTGCCCCTAAAATCATTTCACTTGTATGTATATTCATTACGTTCGTAGGCTTAATACCACTTTTTTCAAACAATAAATCTAAATTACTTCTATTTGATGTGTTAGGAACTGGAAGTATTAAAGGATAATTTTCTATGTCCTTAAGAGATTTTATATTTTTTATTTTATCCTCATATTTTTTAGAAACAATAAAACAATTATCAACTTTTTTTAAAGGTCTAATTATTACATCTTCTTGTACATCATTAATTGGTGAAGAATCTATAATAAAATCTATTTCATGTAGCTTTAGTTTCTTTAATAAACTTTTTGTTGAACTACTAATTATGGTTATTTCGATGTTTGGATAAATTTTATGAAATTTAGAAATTGAATCAAACACAAAAAACGTACCTATTTGGGAAGGAACACCAATGGTTAATTTTCCACTTTGTAGTTTTTCATTTTCTGTTATGTTTCTTTCTCCAACAAGTAAATTATTAAATGCCTCTTCCACATAAAAAAGTAATTTTTCTCCTTCACTTGTTAATTTTATACCATCCAAATTTCTATAAAATAATTTTACATTTAATGTTTCTTCTAATTTTTTTATTGATTTACTAATTGCTGGTTGCGAAGTGAAAGTTTTTTTTGCAGCCTCAGATATACTTTCAGATTTAGCTACATCATAAAATGTTTTATATAAATTTAAATTTATGTTTTTATTGTACATATCCTCTTCTCCTATAAAATAAAGTAATAACAATCAAATTATAGCAAAAATTTAATAATATTTCATCCAAAAATAAAAAATCAGACTAATATGTAATTTTAGAGCAAGAAAAAAGAAGCTTATCTAGCTTCTACAATTAACTTAATTGCGGTCCTTTCTTCACCTTCAATTACAATATCTGTAAATGCTGGTATGCATACTAAGTTTTTTCCTGAAGGTGCAACAAAACCTCTTGCTATTGCAATTGACTTAATAGCTTGATTAAGTGCTCCTGCCCCTATCGCTTGTATTTCTACAGATCCTTTTTCTCTAAATACGTTAGCAAGTGCTCCTGCTACACTACTTGGGTTTGACTTACTGGATACTTTAAGTGTTTCCATATTTATTTCCTCCTTAATATTTTAGTCATTATAAATATATGAAAAAATAAATATAAAATGATATTTTTACAAAAAAAGTAAAGATATATAAACCTTTACTGATTAAACATATTTATTACTTCAGATAAATGAGTTATTTCTGGATAATCACTACCTTCTAATTCTTTTACAAATTTAATACCTATACCAAGCTTTTTCTGCCATTCTTTAATATTTCCAGAATAATCATCTATTAATATGGCTGCAGATGGATTAACAACTTCTGTTTTAGGTATTTCCTTTGGAACAGAAACAACCGTTACAAGAGGCAATTTCTTATGTAAATACTTAATTTTTTCAATCATCTCATTAGTTGAATTAACGTGAGTTAATATATAAACATTAAACTTTTTAGAATCACATATCTTCTTTATTTCATTTATACTATCATTAATTTCTTCAGTTTCTTCTATTAATTTTTTCCAGTCTAAGTTTCTAAAGAACTCCATTACTTTATCTTGATCTTTCCTATCAATATTTTCTTTTTTAAGCTCTTCATATGACTTAGTCATAGTATCTAATATTACTCCATCAAAGTCTATGTATAATTGTTTCATCTTCTAACTCCTTCCATTTTGGTAACAACTTAAATTGCATTTTAGTCTTTAAAGTTGGATGCATAAATTCTAGTTTGTATGCAAAAAGTCTTATTTGCTTTTCATTTTTTCTTCCATATAACTGGTCTCCATATAAAGGATATCCTATATTACTAAATTGAACTCTTATTTGATGATGGCGTCCTGTAATTAAATTTATCTTAACTATTGTTTTGCAATTAATGTGTCCTATAGTTTCATACTCTAACTCTGATAACTTAGCATTTTTATTATCTTTACTAGTTACAAAGCTCTTTTTTAATTTTTCATCTTTATATAAGTAATTTACTAACTTTCCTTTTTCTTTATTTAAATTACCATCTAAAACTGCTACATAAGTTTTATTAAACTCATGTTTTTTTATTTGTTCATTTAACCTTTTTGCAGCTTTTGATGTTCTTGCAAACACCATTATTCCGCCTACTGGTCTATCTAATCTGTGAACAAGACCAATATATACGTTACCTTCCTTTTTATATTTTTCCTTTACATATTCTTTTACCATTGTAAGTAAATCTTTATCTCCAGTTATATCGCTTTGAGATAATATGTTAGACTTTTTTTCCACCACTATGATGTGGTTATCTTCATATAATACGTTTAAATTATTCATCTTCAAAAAGACCATATATCCCGCATGGTAATATAAGATTACTATCTTTCATAGGAAGACCTACCTCACCAGATGATATTTTTCCCTTATATTTTTTATCTAATGTCATATATAAAATATTTTCAAGTACCTTAGGTGACATACCAGTTGTATACGAATTTATTAAAAAGAATAACGGATTATCACTTAATACTTCCATACATAACTTAATTAAAGGATATAAACTTTCTTCTATGTTCCAAACCTCACCATTTGCACCCCTTCCAAATGATGGAGGATCCATTATAATAGCATCATACTTATTACCACGTCTTATTTCCCTTTTAACAAACTTAATAACATCATCTACTATAAATCTAACGTATCTATCTGTAAGATTAGATGATTCTATGTTTTCTTTAGCCCACAAAACCATACCACGTGATGAGTCAACATGAACTACGTCTGCTCCTGCATAAGCACACGCAACCGTTGCACCACCTGTATATGCAAATAAATTAAGTACCTTTATTTTTCTATTGCTATTTTTTATTTTATCTATCATATAATCCCAGTTAACAGCTTGTTCAGGAAAAAGACCCGTATGTTTAAATCCCATTTGTTTTATATTAAATGTTAAATCTTTATATTTAACTTGCCAAGATGCCTTAATGTCATTTATATTTTCCCAGTAGCCACCACCTTTTTTACTTCTGTGATATATGGCATCTACCTTTTTCCATTTATCCTTAAAGGTTTTATCTTGCCATACTATTTGTGGGTCTGGTCTTTCGAGAATATAATTACCCCATCTTTCTAACTTTTCACCATTTGCCATATCAAGGATTTCATAATCCTTCCAATCTTTCGCTACTCTCAAATTAAACACACCTTTCTTAATTACTTAAAACATTTGCCTACGTAATCTGCCTTTTTATTTCCATTTATAAAATCTTTTATATCCATTTTCTTTTTACCAGGAAGTTGTAGTTCTTTTATTAACACACTTCCATCAGTAGTAGTAACCTCAAGTCCATTTTTATCTAGGTTAATAATTGTACCAGGTGCTTTGTCATATTTTTTATTATTTATAACACAAGACCAAAGTTTTATATTTTTACCATCTAAAACGGCATATGCACCAGGCCAAGAATTAAGTCCTCTAATTTGGTTAAATATCTCCTTAGAAGACTTATCAAATGATACGTGTTCTTCTTCTCTAGATACGTTATATGCATATGTTGCATCTGCGTCATTTTGCTTTTCTCTTTTATTTGTTCCGTTTATTATGCTAGGTAAAGTTTTCATAAGAAGTGGAACAGATATAGCACTTAACTTATCATGCAAAGACTCTGCCGTATCATTATCCTCTATTTTAACTTCAGCCTTTTCTATCATATCACCGGTATCCATACCCTTATCCATATACATAATGGTTATTCCAGTTTTATCATAACCATTTATAATTGCCTTATGAATAGGTGCCCCTCCTCTTAACTTTGGAAGAAGAGAAGCATGAACATTTATACATCCATACTTAGGACAATTCAAAATAGCTAAAGGCACTATTTGACCATAAGCACAAGTAATTATAATGTCTGGATTTAAACTTATTATATCTTCATATTCTTCTTTAATTTTAACAGGTTGAAGAACTTTTATATTATTTTTAATAGCAACCTTTTTTATAGGAGAAAAAGATATTTCATGCTTTCTTCCTACTTCTTTATCAGGTTGTGTTACTACTGCTAATACATTTGTTTCTTTTATTAATTCTTCTAATATTGGAACACAAAAAACTGGTGTTCCCATAAATATTACTTTTAAATCTTTCATTTATATCACCAAATAAATTATAACACGTATCAAATTAAAAATGAATAGCTTCTAGCTATTCATTTTACTATTTATAATTCTGATTTTTTTATTGTGATTACTGGGCGAAGGCCAATTATAAAATCTCCATCTGGAGATGCACTATTTGAAAAACTAGAGCCATGATCAGCTTGAATAGAATCTGCTGGGTTTATGATATAAATAAAAGGATACCCACTTGCACTACCAAGATAATAAAACGTTGTTGTAACCCATGATGGTGCTGAAGCACACGAGTTAGTACTCTCGTCACACCCCAATGCAATAGCCTCATTATATGTTAAAAGTTTAGTACTAGCACTCGTTTTGTTTAAAGTGTTTTTAATATAATTTTCATAATTTTTTAATGGTGAGTAAAGGTTTGAATTGCTATCAAATACATCTGCCGGGTAACTGCTGCCATATTTTGAATTTAATCCTCTGTCTGCAGTACCCCAATATGCGTAATAACAATGTTCTGAAGAACTATAACAATTATTAATGATGTTAGAAGTATCATAGTTAGAAAATGCAATTCCTCCCATTACAGTATAGGAAGTAAAATTACCAGAAGCATCAATCACTAATGATTCCTTAGTCTTTTCACTTTGAAGACCATAACCTTCCTCTGACGTTGATATTGCAGTTTTCGTTTCTCCTGATTCATCATATATAAATTTATTACCAACAAGTAAATTATACTTAGCAAGCGCTGTTACAGTACTTCCATTATCACTTATTACATAAAAGTCTTCACTTACCTTTGTATTATTGTTACATAGTGCTATTACATCTCCTACTCTATATGTATCTTTTTTCTCAAACGTTGTACATGCTTTTGATATCCCACTTGTTGTTACTGTTTTATCATCTGTTTGTACAAAGTTTAGTTTGTATGATAATGATATTGTGCTTGTTTGTTTAGGTAAATCTTCTTTAGTCAAATCTTTTATAAACTCTATTGTTATTGTAAGGTTTCTTGTTTCACCTTTAGACAAGATATCTCCTTCACTTACTTCTTTTCCATCTCTATCAGTTACTTTAAAGGTTAAATATCTTTGTTGTTCACTTGTTAACACAGTCTTTTCTATATTATCTATTTTTGCATTAATCGTTCCTTCGTTTACTAAATCTACTGTATACGTAACTTTATCTCCTGGAGTTGATAAACTAACGTTCATTCCTGTTATTTCTGCTGCTTTAGTCTCTTCTATCTTTGCTGTTCCTGTAGTTGTTGCACTACCTATTTTTGTTGGACTAGATAAGTTTTCAAACTTAATACCCCATTTTGCAGCATCTAAGTATGCAGTACCATTTATGTTTAGCGTTGTAGATAGGGCTGCAAATGCTACTGTTAAGCCTGCAATTACTATTAACAATACTACTACAACAAGAGCTTTTGTTCTTCTTTCTTTTTCCATGCTTTTTACTCCTTTTACTACTATTATTAACTTTAATTATTCTATCATACATAAATAATTTATTTATAACCTTAAGAGGTTACTTTACTTGTTTATAATACGATATACCCCCCCCTGTCAAGATTTTTAATTTGATGTGGAATTGAAATGTCAAGTACTAAAAAAAGTGGATAACAATCCACTTTTAGAAAAGTTTCAAAATATCTTTTATGGTTATAAATATCATGAGTGCAAATAAAAGTATTAAACCTATGTTATTTACTATTGCATCAACTTTAGCGTTAACTTTTTTACCAGTAATTTTTTCAAATAAAATTATTACTGCACGATATCCATCGAACGCAGGAAATGGTATTAAATTAATAAATCCAACGTTTATCGATAAATATGCTAAAAGATATAATAATCCGGATAATCCTGCCTTACTTTGCGCACCAACGATAGAATAAATACCAACAGGGCCAGATAAAGCATTAACACCTATTTTTCCAGTAAATAAAGCTTTTATGGTTACAATCATTGAATTAAAGGTTGAACCAAATTTACTTGTTGCATAAGTAAATGCATTTTTTAAACCATAATGTTTAGTAGTATCAAGACCCATACCATACACATATGATACATTTCCTTTTTTATCTTTTATCTTCTTTGGCTTTACATTAACAGTTTTTGTTTTACCATTCTTTTGTCTAACCAATAATTTTTGTGATTTATTATTATCTCCTAAAACAAGTGTTAAAGTCACATCATCCCAAGTTTTAGTTCTCTTACCATTTATCTTTAGTATTTCATCACCAGTTTTCATACCAGCTTTATAACTTGCAGAATTTTTTTCAACTTCACCAATAATTGGTTTATTAGTTAATGATCCATAGCATAAAGCCATTATGAATAAAACAACAAATCCTAAAATAAAGTTATTTATAACACCCGCTAAAACGATTATAAGCTTCTTATACCATGGCTTGTTATACATCTTTTTATCCTTAGGTACGGTTTTATCATCATCAACTTCTTCACCAGCCATTGCAACATAACCACCAACTGGTATTAAACGAATGCAATAAAGTGTTTCATCATTTTTTCTTTTAAAAGAGAAAAGTTTAGGACCAAATCCTAAAGAAAACTCATAACAATAAACTCCTGATTTTTTAGCCCAGATAAAGTGTCCTAATTCATGAATAAAGACAATTATTCCAAGCATTAATATAAAATATATTAAAGTAAGCATTAAAACCTCCTATTTTATTAAATTATTCCTGATAGTAAAATATACCCAATTATTACGAAAATAATACTATCTAGTCTATCTAATACTCCTCCATGACCAGGCATTATGTTTGAAAAATCTTTTATATCATGATTTCTTTTAACAGCACTAAAGAATAAATCTCCTAGTTGTCCTAAGCATGATAAGAATAAAGTTATAATAATTAAACCTAGTACATTAACACTACTTGATATAGCTATATAATAGAATGTTGCAGCACATAAAGTACCAAATATACCACCTATTATCGCACCTTCCCATGTTTTATTTGGTGATATTTTAGGTGCAAACTTATGTTTTCCAATTAAACTACCACCTAAGTGAGCATAAGTATCAGTAAGCATAGTTATTAAAAATAAATATATAAATAGCATCAAGCTTTCTTCCCTTATTTCTAAAAACTTATGAAATACTGTACCTACTAAAAAAGTCATACCAATTAATTTAAACGCTTCATCAGCATTATACTTTTTATTATCATTACAATATATAACTAAAAGCATAGGTACTAATATTGTTAATAAATAATATATTTCTCTTTTACCATCCATAAAAATAAGTAATATTGTAAGTGCATAAATAATAATATCTACGTACATTGGTCTTTTGTTTTTATGTGGTAACGAAAGAAACTCCTTCATTGCTAAAACACCTAAAACGCAAGCTGCTACCTTAAGCCACATACCACCTAATATAACAAGTGGAACAAAAATTATAAGAGCTACTACTGCACTTATTACTCTTTTTTTCATATCATCACATCCTAACAATTATTATTATAATACATTTGACATTTTTTAACAATTAAAATGATGAATAAATTAAATGTGTTTACAAAAAAAGACTCTTATTAAAGAATCTTTTTAGTATGAATCAATATTTATATTAACTCTTTTATTTTCATTTATAAATGAACTTGCTTGAACTATAGTTCTTAATGCTTTAGCCATTTTTCCTTGTTTACCAATTACTCTTCCCATTTCATCTTCAGGAACCATAACTTGAATAGTTATTTCGTTCTCATTTTCACTAGGAAACTCTTTAACGGTGACAGAATCACTATCTTTAACAAGTTCTTTTACAATTGTTTCTGTTAATTTTACTAATTCCATAATTACTTACCTTGTTTTTCTTTAGCAAACTTAGCCATTGTTCCGTTTTTAGATAAAATGTTTCTAACAGTATCAGTAGGTGTTGCACCACTCTTTAACCATTTCATAGCTACTTCTTCATCAATCTTAATTTCAGCTGGATCAGTTAATGGATTATATGTTCCAACAACTTCAATAAATCTTCCATCTCTTTTTGCTCTTGAATCAGCTGCTACTATTCTATAAAAAGGTTGTTTTTTAGCTCCCATTCTTTTTAATCTTAATTTAACTGCCATAGTGTATAATCCTCCTTCATTTACATATTAATTTTATCACTCTATTTTATATCTGTCAACTATTTTTGTTAACACTTTAATTTTATTCATATAAAAAGGATTCTAAATAAAATCCTCTTTAACTTCTTCATCTATTTTTTTATCTACTTCTTCTATATCATCGTCTATTGTATCCCATGGATCTTCATCATCTTCAATTGCAATTTTAACTTTGGCATCATTTACAACTTCTATTCCAAGTTCTTTTTCTATGTCAAAGTCTATTACATCGTCTTTTATTTTTACGTTACTACAACTTGGTTGTTTAAGCGCTCTAACTATTATGTCACTTCCTTCTATAGATGTTCCTGTTTTTGTTTTAACGTTAACTGTTTCAGTATAAGAAATATTTTTAGTTGCTACACCAGTTTTTTTGTCTTCGTCATAAGAATACCAAATGTTAATGTCAAAGTTTCCATCTATAACAACTTTATCACCAACTACCGTTCCTTTAAATTTATGATTTATAACCCAGCAGCCTAAAATTGTGTTAGCATTGTGTTCTGCTAAAAGGTTATAATTGTTTTTAAAATATTTCTTACCCTTTCCTATTACTGCTTTAGTAACTATTTCTTTAAACATTAGAATCCCCTCCTCGTTTTAATCTATGCAAATGCACAAAAAAAGTTGACTTTTTTTAAATGTTTATTATAATATACAGATATTAAGAGGTGAAAATAATGTACGAGAATGAAAATCTTGAAGAATTTAAAAATGATATGGTAGAAGACTTTGAAGTAAGAAAGCAAGTTGTAAGTAAAATCATTAGTGATTTTACAAAAAAAGGTATAAATGAAGCACGATATTTAATTGAATTAACAACATTTGTTTTATACGAAATAGTAACTCAAAAAAGAGTTAATTATAAAAAGTTAGAACAAAGAGCAATTGATTATTATGCAAAAGGTAATATAGAGTTTTTTAATTCTTATAGAAACTTAGTTACTGATCCAAAATATTATGATAGTGATGATTCCTTAGAGGATGATTATAGTGATAAAAACGCTTATATAATATAATTTTGTGTATTTAAAAAAGTCAGAATTTTCTGACTTTTTATTTTTCTTTAGATTCTAATTTTTCTAATACCGTTTTAGTTACATCTACTGCTTTTTCTCTTAATTCTTCCGCAGCTTTTTCTACTACTGGAGTTGCCTTATCTTTAGTGTATGCTACTAAATCTTCAGCGTGTTTTTTTAAATCCTTAGCTTTCTTTTTAGCTATCTTTAATACCTTTTCTTTATCTAAATCTTTAATTTCTTCAACAATACTTGAAGTTTTTTCTGCTATTTCATCTCTTACTTCAATTACATCTATTTCCTTTGCCTTAGCAAGTAAATCACTTGCCTTTTCTTTAATAATACGTCTTGTTTCCTTACCAGACTTTGGTGCGAATAAAAGTCCTAAAGCAGCACCAACAGCAGCGCCTAAAACAAATTTTCCTGCATTACTCTTCTTCTTTGCCATCTTCTTCTTTCTCCTCCATTTCTTTTTCTACTATCTTTTTCTTTCTTCTTTTAAAAATACCCTTTATAAATAATACTATTGAATCAGATATAACCTCAGTTAATGCAGATAACTTATCAGTTACAACATCCACTATGTTAAAAACTCCATTTAACGATCTTACCTTATCATCTACATCATCAACTATATCAGATACTCTGTTCATAGTTTTAATTACCTTAACACAGATAATGATAAGTAAAACTATAAGGATACATAATAATATATAAATTAATATAGGTAAATATGCACTTAAAAATGATTGCATTAATCTTCATCCCCCTTATTTTGATACATTGTATCAATTAAATTGAATAAATCTTGTTCTTTTGTATCGTCATCATCATCTTCGTCCTGTGATGTTATATTTTTTTCTTCATGCTTTTTATCATTCTTCTTATGTTTTGGTTTATCCTTTTCCTTATCAACATCTATTTCTTTAAAATTAACGTTTGGTAAAATCATATCATCGTCATCGTCGTCATCATCAAATGATGCTACTACAGGTTTTTCTTCCTTTACCTTAGTATTTTTCTTTTCTCTTGATAATTCATCTTCTTTTTCCATGTCTTTTTCTGCTTCTTCAATGGTTTTCTTACTTAATCTTTTCATCGTGTTTTCTATTTCTTCATCAAGAGCGCCATAGGCTTTTTTTCTTACCTCATCAAATGATACCTCATCATTATAGTTAGGTGCTTTATCCGTTTTGTTCTCCTCTTCCTTAACGTGGTTTCCTTCTTCATCTAAAAGACCATATATTGGAGAGATAATAGGGCTTGGTTTGAATTTTTTTGTTTCTTCTTTTCTTTTACTTCCTTGATATAACACTCTTTTAGGTTCTTCTTTTTTAACCGGAATTATTGGTTCTGGCCTCTTACTTGATACCATGAAATCCTCATCATCAAATTCTTGGAAGTTAAACTTAACATCAGCTCTTTCACTTCTAGAATGAACCTCAGGCATTTTAGGTGTCTCTTCTTCAGATACATCCTCAAAGTAAAAGTCCTCTACCTTTTCTATCTTTTTCGGTTTTACATTTGTTTTTAAATCATCTATATAGTCTTCTTTTTCTTCTTCCTTTTTTACTATCTTCTTAGAAGGCTTTCTAACTTCTTTTTCCTCGTCTTCTTCATCGAATAAGAAACTTTTCATCTTGCTTAATTTATTCATAAGTCCCATACTCAAAATCACACCTTTCTTAATTACTCTCACTAGCACTACCTGTTGTAGTTACGTCTTCCTTTTTAGTCTTTTCTTCATCTTGTTTTTTAGTAGTTGTTGTTGTTTTGTCTTTTACCTTTATTTCTTCTTCTTTCGTAACACTACTTTCATCACCATCATACTTATCGTATTCTTTTACATATTCTAAGAAGTTACCTTCCTTTTCTTTGTTATCAAATAACTTGTATGCTTCTTCTTTAGAACCAAACGTACCTTGTTCGTGCATTTTTTTAAGAAGCGTGTCATTAAATTTAACACTAGATAAAATATAACTCATATCTTCTACTGATTTTTTAAGGCTATCTTTATCAACATACGCTTCTATTTTAGCATAATTATAAACCATTTGAACATAGAATTTATTATTTTTCTTAACTATATCAACGTATCCGTCTTTTTTTCCATTTTTTAAAGTTTTAAAATAATAATCATTTTTACTATTTTTGTAACTTAACTTCGTCTTGTAATAATAACTTACAACATCAACATATAAATAGTAAGTAGTAGAATCTCTTTTTAAAATATCATTATAGGTATTAGCATCAACTCTTACTACACCACGAGGAGCATAATACTTATATCCTTTTCCTACTTTATTACTTAATTTTATATTTAAAGATAAAACCTTATCAATTACTTCATCATAAGTTTTAGTATCCATTCTAGTTATCGTACAACCAGATAAAAGTACTAATGAAACAAGTAATAAAAAAACTTTCTTCATTTCTTTCACCTACTTTAAATTAATTATAACAAATATTTTAAAAAATTAAAACCATTTTGTAAAATATACTACTTATAATAAATATCTATATCCGTTAATTTATCTATTCCATCTATCTTGCCTTTATCTGTTAGTTGCCACATTACGTATTTACCAGTATAGTTTGTGTAAGAAGTGTAATGTGCAAGCCAAATTGGATGTTTTTCATAAGTCCATATACTTTCTAGATAGTTTTTACTTGCGTAAAGCATTACCTTATATCCTCTTTTTTTAACCTCATCTAAAAACGTATTTGATACATCATTAAGACCAAAAAGACTAAGTGACATATCATTAAAAGTGCTATAACACTCCCAGTCAAAGGCAACTGGCATGGTAATTTTGTACTTCTTAATTTTATTAATAACCCATTTTGCTTGTTTTTTTGCCTCGATAGTACTATTTGCATACGAATAAAAATATACTCCTACCTTTAGATTATTTTTAATAGCATTTTTAATGTTTTTATAAAAGTATGGATCTACCTTATACTTTCCATTTACTCCTTCTTGATAACCTAACCTAATAATTACAAATGAAGCGTTAGATTCTTTTACCCTTTTAAAATCAATTATTTCTTGGTGTCTTGATACATCTATTCCAATTTCATTATTTTTTGTTTTATACTTTTTTACTATGTCATTAAAACTTATACCATCTATATTAGTATTTATTTTAGATGCACTTTTAACAGGTTCATATACCTTTAAGGTAAAATCTTTTTTAGATTCATTTCCACTTTTATCAGTTGCAACATAAGTTAGTTTATAACTTCCTATTGTATTTAAATCATAAGTTCCAACTATCTTTCTAGATAAGTTCTTATCATAGTTATCTGCCGCCATAATAGAGCTTTTAATCGTATCAGAAGAACCTTTTTTTACATAATAAATAGAAGAAAGCCAAATAATAGGTTTAACATCATCTATTACTTTAATAGTAAATGTACCACGTCTTTTTTTACCGTTCTTATTTAAATAAATAAAACTTATCTTTTTATTTCCTAAACCATTAGTATTTATCTTACTATCACTTACTATTTTTCCTTCTATGTTTTTTATATAATCACTTATCTTTTTATCACTGTAAACGGTAGCTTTTAAATTCTTCTTTAAAGTAAAATTGCTATTATCATTCCACACTCTATTATCTAGGTAAATAATTAACAAGATAAGTAAAACAAAAACTAAAATTATTAATAATCTTGCTTTCTTTTGTCTAATCATCTTTATGTGCCTTTAATCTGCATATTTTAATTCCTAATGAATCAAATTTTTTTTCATACTCGGTTTCAACGTTATTATAGTCACCTTCATTTTTCAAATCAAGCGTTACATCATCTATTGTATAGCCATAAGTACTTAGTGAAGTTATAGAATATGCAAATAGACCTATGTTATCTGTTTTTTGAACAATTCTTTTCTTACCCTTAAAGATTTTGTCATATTTCTTTAAGAATGTATCAGAAGTAAGTCTTCTTTTAGCATGTCTTTTTTTTGGCCAAGGATCAGAAAAGTTTAAATATATAGTATTTATTTCCTTATCAAATATACTTTCTATTTCGTTTGCATCTACTCTTATTAACTTAAGGTTAGGTATGTCTTTCATATCTAGTTTTTGAACCGCACGCACTATTACGCTATCAAACATTTCAATACCAATAAAATTAACGTTCGGATATTTTTTTGCCATGTTAATTATAAAGTCGCCTTTACCCATTCCAATTTCAACATCTATTGGATTGTTATTTTTAAACACACTATTCCATTTACCCTTATTATCTTCTGGATTTAAAATCACATAAGAAGATTTACTTATTATTTCACTTGCATTTTTTACATTTTTTAATCTCAAAATAATCACCTAAACATAATTATACACCAAAATAGTTAATAAGCATATAATTAAATGAAAGCAAAATTAAGGAGGTAAAGTATGAAAAATGATAGAAATATGGGTATGATGCCATTTCCTAACATGATGGGTGGTATGCCTACTAATATGTTAATGTTTCCAAATTACATGAATGATAACTATAATAATTTAGATACAAGAGTATCTTCATTAGAAAAAAAAGTTAAAGTTTTAGAAAACAGAATATCAAGACTTGAGGTTCCATACCAAAATAATTTAAATACAAATATGAATTCAAACTCACAAACTCCATATCAATCAACCCAAAATACCGGATATAACGGAGATATGTATATGATGTAAAAAAAGAATCTACATAGTAGGTCCTTTTTTACTATTCGAAAGAATATCATTTAATTCATCTTCGGTAATTAGTCTATAGTCTACAAGTTCAAAATAATCAGATTTATCAAGGGCATCTTTTAAATTTGCCTTTTGCCTATCATTTAAATTAGCATTTCTTATTTTATTTAATAAAATGTTATAAACTTGCTCTTCAGAGCTCTGGTTCTCATAATTACCATATGAATTATTTTTACTATTAAAATATCTTTCAGCCATAGAAATTGCAACTGCAGATAAAAACTGATTATCATTTAAATAATTTTTCCATTTAAATACATTTTCATCTAAATATTTTTCCATTTCATCCTTATTACCCACTTGTCTTGCTATTACTTCAATTATTTGCTGTGGTCCTCCTAAATTACGCTCATACATAGGAAAATAATTTTCAACCATATCAACAATTTTATTTCTATACATGCTAACTACAATGTTCGTATCAGTTATATTATTTCTTAACAACTCATTAGAAACATCTGAATATATTTTTTCAAACACAATTTATCATCTCCTTGATATATGCCTAATATAACATATAACTTATTTAAACTCAAAGTAATTACAAAAACATATGTAAATAAAAAAGTAAAGCTTTTTAATGCTTTACCTTCTTTAATTTCTTAAATATTTTATCTCCAAATATCTCTTTAAATATACCATTTTTTATAGTAAGTGTAAAATAAATTAAAGCTCCTACCAGACCATATATTATAATTAATACTATAGAATTTAATCTACCAGTGGTATTAAGCGGAATAAATATCTTCATTACGTTAAGTGTAATTATCATTAAAATAAGTGGATATACAAACTTAAACATCTTTTTAAAGTATTCTTTAAAATCTAAGCTAACCGTTTTATTAATTACTACTAAGTTTGTTATAACTGATGTTGTAAGACCTAATAGTGTTGCAAAAGTAGCTCCCCAAAATGGTCTTAATCCTATTTTATTAAATAAATAAATCATTGGAACTTGCAAGATAAGCTTTACTAATATTCCTGCAATTATACTTAAAAATACGTTTTTAAACTTATTTAGTGACTGTGCAATTGATATTGAAGTTGTAAACATACATCTAAAAAGTGCAACAAAAATAGTAAAACAAAATACTTTAGGACCCCATGTGCTTGCACCATAAAAGGCATTAAATACCGGACCTGCTAAAATGCTAAGACCAAAAGCCATTGGCATAGTAACATATAAAAGCATTAAAAATGACTGTTCTACTTTTTTCTTAACATCTTTTTTATCTCCCTTAACAAAGCTTGCCGTTATATTTGGAACAAGACTTGTCATAAGTCCAGTAGATATTGCAAGAACAACGCTATTTAACTTATTTCCAGTCGTATTAATAACACCTATTATGCTTTCCGCATCCTTGGTTTTAAAACCTATTTTTGCAAGTGTATTAATAATCGTTGTCATATCTATATAGTCATATACTGAAAGTGCAAGACCAAATGATATAAAAGGAACTGAATAAATTAAAAGCTTCTTTATAATAGCTTTATTTGTAATTTTTTTCTCTTCTTCTTTAGCCTCGGCCTTAGTTATTATCTCTTTTTTATTTTTACGTATTTTTATAAGCAGATAAATAAGTGCTACCAAAGCTCCTATAGTTGCACCAAAAACTGCTACTCCAACAGCATTTACAACACCTACTTTAAATACCCTCATGCATAAGTAACTGCCAATTAAAATAACAGCAATTCTAACAATTTGCTCAAGCACCTGACTTATAGAAGGAGGTGTAATAAACTTATGTCCTTGAAGGTAACCTTTCGTAACACTTAGGTATGGAACAATGAGTATTGCAGTTGATATAATTCTAATTACAAACGTAATACTTTCCTTAGAATTACCACCTGTATTATCACCCATTATTTGATTAGCAATTAATGGTGCTCCTAAAAACATGATTATAAATAAAATTATTCCAAAAACAATTAATAGTCTTTTACCAAGCTTATACGCTCTTTCTTTTGTGCTGTAATATTCAAGCGTATTATACTCACTAATTAACTTACTCATTGCAGGCGGAATACCTACCGTTGATAAAGATAAGAATAAGTTATATATAGTATATGCATAACCATATAAAGCAATGGATGATTCTCCTATTATTGCATAAAATGGTATTACGTATATAATTCCTAAAAACTTCGTTATAACTATTCCTATTGTTGCTATTAAAGCCCCATTAATAAAACTATTTTTCTTCAAAATACATCATCCTTTATCTATGTATATTATCATTGCTGAAAAGCAATAAAGCTGTTCTTCTCCACATACTCCTATTGAAACTTGATATTTTATATCAACTATTTCTTTACCTGAAATAAATGAGTTTACAGCTTCTTCTAAATCCTTTTCATGATCACAATCAAAAACCCTAACCTTCATAATTATCACCCAGAACAATTATAGTAAATAAACTTGTCTTAAATTGTCATCTTTTATAATTATAACACACAAAAGATAAATTTAAATGTTAACTTTAACTTTTCCTTTTAGTAACTTTATTATTCTTTCATAATCATAGTTATCCATCCTATTATAAAAGTCATGTATAAAATCTTCTTCTATTTTACTTGGGATGGTAAAATCACTTGCACTTCTAATACCACTTACGTCATATATATTTCCATTAATTAGTGAAGCACAGTGTTCCTTATTTTTTTCCATTACCAAAATAGATTCGGGGTAAAACTCTTTTAGCAAAAAATAATAATCAAGACAGTATCCATCTAAAAATAGATTTACTATGTCTTCTTTAAAATAATCATATAAAACCTTATTAATATTAATAATATTTTCCAAAACAAGCAAAAAACCACCATAGTATTTTATGGTAGTTTAAATATTTTGTGCTTCTATCTTTTTAATTTATAACAATTATTTTCTTTTTTATCAAATATGTATTCTTTTTCTTTACCAGTAAGCGTTGGAAGAGAATTTTTTACTATATGATTAAATAAATCATCATAAAAATAATCTAAAGTATCTTTTTGTTCTTCTACAAAATCTAAGTATCTTGGATCTAATTCATCCATTTTTATTCTATAACTTTTTCTTATTTTTGTTAGATCATCTTTCTTATCATCTTTAAATAATTTTTGGCCACCACTTATCATTAATGGTTCATTTTCGTCATTATAATAATAGTATAAATAGTCTAAAAAATTATTATCATAATCATATCTTACATTAGTAAAATTACCATTTAGTTTGTGACTAATGGCATCATTATCAAAGTTTACGTATTCATCTGTCTTTAAGTCATTTAAATAAACTTCATTTCTTATTGTGTAAAATCTATAATATTTTATTTTTTTAGCATCATTATAAACATATAATTTATGCTTTACGACAAAAATCTTACCATTATTTTTATCATTTTTCTTATTACAACTATTAATAGTATATTTACCTGCTATTTCATCGCTGTTTTTTACTAAGTTATAATTTAAAGTTAAAAATCTTCTTCCCTTATCCTTTTTTATTTCCGATAAAGCCTCTAAATCAAAACTATTTAGGGAAAGTATTATTTTATATCTATTATCATTATAAAAAAGTGTTCCAACTTTATTTTTTTCTTTATATAAATCTGTCTTTCCTTTATGTTTTAATTCAAGCATACTTTCATATGGAATTTTTTCATAATACACATCAAACATTTTTAAAAAGTTTTTTATAAGTAATACGTCTTCTAGTTTTTCATCCATAAATATCATCCCCATTTGTTAAAGTATTATATTAAATAATATTTAAAAAAGCAAGGAAAATTAATTAATCCTTGCTTAACTAAAGTTATCTAAAAAGTCATCAATGGTCATAAACTTATCATCTATTTCCTTTAAAGATACTTCTTTTTTTTCTTTAGCTTCTTCTTTGGTAACCGATTTTGTTACCTCTTTTTTATTTGTTACATCATCCTTTGTAAGATGAGAAACTTCATATACGTTATCTAATTTTTTCTTTGTTATCGTAGAGCCTGTTGAATATCTATCCATTATTGGTATTTCTGTTAGCTTAATTTCTTTAGTATCATTATCACTTACTAGCACAATCATCTTTTTAGCATCACTAACATACACTTTAAGTATTTCTTGCGGATTACTCTTTACTTCTCTTAATAATAATAATCCTCTTTTAGCACGTGTAGTCTTTTCAAACTCAGATAGTTTAATACGCTTTGCAAGTCCTTTATGAGTAATAACCGTTACGTATTCAAAAGCACCATCAAAAACGCAAGCTGATGCTACATTATCATCTTTTAGATTAATTGCTTTAACACCTGCTGTCTTAAGACCAATTAATGGTATTTCAGATCTATCATACCAAAGTCCATAACCTTTTTTAGTTGCAATAAACACTTCGTTATAAGGATCCATTAAAACATCTACTACTTCGTCATTATCCTTTAATTTAATAAACATAATTGGCTTAGAATAACGTTGCACAACAAAGTCTTTTAAAAGGGACTTCTTAGTCATACCATTAGAAGTAAACGTAATTATTTCTCTGTCATCAAACTTACTTACTGCAAGAGCTTTTATTACTTTTTCATCTTCTTTTATAGGAACTAAGTTACTTACGTGTTTACCTAAATCCTTCCATTTTAACTCTGGAAGAGTATGAACTGGAACATATAAATAATTACCCTTATTAGTAAATAATAGTAAAGTATCTAGCGTATTTTGTTCATATAACCCTATTACGTAGTCACCATCTTTTAAAGCTGTTTCTTCACCGTTTAAAGCAGAATAAGATTTTTTAGATACACGTTTTACATATCCCTCACTTGTTACTACAACAATAACATCTTCCTTTGGAATCATATCGGTCATATCTATTTTTATTTCTGTTATCTCATCTTTAATTTCTGTTTTACGAGGATAAGCAAACTCTTTTTTAACTTTTCTAAGTTCATCTTTAACTACCTTTTTAAGTTCGTCATCATTAGATAAGATAAGTTCATATTCTTTTATGGCATCCTCTAACGCTCTCATTTCGTTTTGAACATCAGTTATATCAGTATTTGTTAGTCTATATAATTGTAACATTACGATAGCAGTTGCTTGCTTTTCAGTAAATGAAAATTCTTTAACTAAATTAATAATTGCATCTGCTTTATTTTTAGATGCCCTAATTACTCTTATAACATCATCTAAAATACTAATTGCTTTAAGAAGTCCTTCTAAGATATGATATCTATCTTTAGCATGGTCTAAATCAAACTTAGTTCTTCTTCTTACAACTTCTTTTCTATGATCTATAAAGTAATCTAATATTTTTAAAACGCCTAATTGTCTTGGCCTTCTTCCTGCTATTGCGATCATATTAAAACTATAAGATATTTGCATATCAGTATTTTTAAGCAAATAATTAACGATTAAATCAGTATTAGCGTCCTTTTTTAATTCTACTACAATTCTAAGTTCGCCTCTTGATGTTTCATCTCTTACATCTAATATACCTTCTATTTTTTTATCAATTCTAATATCGTTCATCTTCTTAACTAAACTTGCCTTATTAACTTCATAAGGTATTTCTGTTATAACGATACTACTCTTACCTTTTTCTTTTACTAATTCATACTTACATCTAACGATTATCTTACCCTTACCTGTTTCGTATGCTTCTTTAATTTGTTTTGCACCTTCAATTACACCACCGGTTGGAAAATCAGGGCCTTTCATAACTTCTAAAATAGAATCTAATCTACAGTTTGGAGAGTCTATTCTTTTTATGCAAGCATCTATTACTTCACCTAGGTTATGTGGTGGAATATTAGTTGCGTAACCTGCTGAAATACCCGTTGATCCATTTACTAAAAGATTTGGAAAACCTGCTGGAAGTACAACTGGTTCCATTAAAGTATCATCATAGTTTGGAGCCATCTCAACAGTATCTTTATTTATGTCATTTAAAAGTATGTTACTTATTTTTGATAATCTAGCCTCTGTATAACGCATAGCGGCTGCTCCATCACCATCCATAGAGCCATTATTACCATGCATATCAATATAAGGGGTAGCCATTTTCCAGTCTTGACTCATTCTTACCATTGCATCATATATAGAAGAATCTCCGTGTGGATGGTAATTACCCATTATCTCTCCTACTGCCTTAGCACTTTTACGATACTTTTTGTCATAGGTATTACCTGATTTATACATGCCGTATAATATTCTTCTTTGAACTGGTTTTAACCCATCTCTTACATCAGGTAAGGCACGGTCTAATATAATTGTCTTACAATATCTACCAAAACGTTCCCCCATTATTTCTTCAAGGGAATATTCTTCAATTCTTTTTAATAATTCACTCATATTTTGACCTCCTTATCTTAACATTTCATAACTATCTTCTAAAGTAAAGTCTACGTTTTCTTCAATCCATTCTTTTCTAGGTTCTACTTTATCACCCATAAGAATTGATACTCTTTTTTCTGCTAAAGCAACATCAGTTATCTTAACCTGAATCAAACTTCTTTTTAAAGGATCCATGGTAGTTTCCCAAAGCTGATTAGCATCCATCTCACCTAGACCTTTATACCTTTGTAAATCTTCTGTTTTACGATTCTTAGTAAGTTCTTTTAATTCTTCATCAGAGTATGCATAAACTTCTTCTTTTTTACCAAATGATATTTTATAAAGTGGTGGATTTGCAATATATACCTTACCAGCTTCAATTAAAGGCTTCATATAACGATAGAAGAACGTTACAAGTAAAACCTGTATGTGACAACCATCATCATCAGCATCGGTCATTATTATTATCTTGTCATAATTACAATCTTCAATGTGAAAACTAGATCCAACACCTGCTCCTATGGTATAAATTAAAGTATTTATCTCAGCGTTTTTATAAGCTTCTTCCATCGTACATCTTTCGGTATTTAAAACCTTACCACGAAGAGGAAGGATTGCTTGATAACTTCTTTCTCTTCCTGTTTTTGCACTACCACCTGCTGAATCACCTTCGACTATAAATAATTCATTCTTTTTTGGATTCTTTTTAGTTGCAGGAGCTAATTTATCAGATAAATTCTTTTCTTTAGAATTCTTAGTTTTACCTTTTCTTGCTTCTTCTCTTGCCTTTCTTGCAGCTTCTCTTGCAGCTTTACCCTTTAACGCCTTGTTAATTATATCAGTTGCAACAGCTTTATTTTCTTCTAAGAAGTACTGCATCTTTTCATAGACTACTTGCTCTACTACCGTCTTAGCAAGCGGAGTTCCAAGCTTTCCTTTTGTTTGTCCTTCAAACTGTAATAAATCCTCAGGTATCTTAAGTGATAAAACAACGGTTAGCCCTTCTCTTACGTCAGTTCCTTCAAAGTTTTTGTCCTTAGCTTTTAAGTATCCATTATTTTTTGCATAATCATTAAATACTTTTGTAAGAGCACTTTTAAGTCCTACTTCGTGACTTCCACCATCACTTGTTTTAACGTTATTAACAAATGATACAACGTTTTCACTATATGAATCGGTATACTGAAGGGCACACTCTACTTCTATCTTATTTTTAACAGCATCAAAACCAACTACGTTATGAAGTACTTTTTTACCTTCATTTAAATAAGAAACAAACTCTTCTAATCCTCTTTCATAATGATAATGTGCTTCTTTTTCATCTTCTTCATCTATAACATCTATCATAAGTCCCTTTATTAAAAAGGCTGACTCTTGCATTCTTTCACATATTGTAGTAAACGAAAACGTTGTTGTACTAAATATAGTATCATCCGGCATAAATCTAACCGTTGTACCTGTTTTATTAGTAGTTCCTACCTTTTTTAAATCAGAGTCTAAATGTCCTCCATTTTTAAATGAAATTTCATACTTACCACCATCACGGCATATACTAACTTTCATCCATTTAGAAAGTGCATTAACAACTGATGCACCAACACCATGAAGACCTCCAGATACTTTATACCCACCTTCTTGGAATTTACCTCCAGCGTGAAGTACTGTATATATAACTTCTGGAGTTGACTTGCCTGATGCATGCTTACCTACCGGAACACCGCGTCCTTCATCCGACACTGAAACAGAGCCATCTTTATGAATTATAACAGTTAAATGATTACCATAACCATTAATCGCTTCATCGATACCATTATCAACTATTTCCCATACTAGATGGTGTAAACCTCTCTTGTCAGTAGAGCCTATATACATACCTGGTCTTTTTCTTACTGCCTCAAGACCTTCTAATATTTTAATTGATGATTCATCATATTTTGCCATAAAAAACCATCTCCTTACCTTCTTTAACCTATAAAGCATTATAACATAAGAATTTAAAAAAGTGCAAAATTCTTTACACTTTTTGACGTAATGTTAATATTTACTTACTATTTCATCCATTCTTTTTACATTTTTATTTATTTGGCAATGTTTGTTTTCCTTATCTTCTCGAAATTACATGGTCCTCAGTTTTAAGGAAAGTTGGGCGAAGACCATAGTTATAAGAATTATCAAAGCTGTTGCCATCAAAATTACCATTCGAGTTCACATTCCAAACGTTGTTATTGTTATTCGCGGACGCACAAGAAGTAGAAAACGAACAAGAAAACCAAAATTTTATTTTGGTGCTTATTTCTTCCAGAAATTAGCACCTATAAAATCATTCTTACGAATGATTTAGATATCAGACTTTGAGATTGTTATAACCGGGCGAAGACCACAGATACCAGAATTATCAAAGTTGTCGCCGCCAAAGTAAGCATCTGGGTACACATCCCAAACGTCGCTATAGTAATTCGCGGACGCAGTCCAATATTTAGTAGCATATACCCATGATGGTGCAGATTTACAATTTCTTTTACTTCCGTTGCATCCTAAACTAGTTAATTCTTCATAAATTATTAATCTTGCATCTACACTTGTTTTTCCTAATTCATTTTTTAAATATGTTTTATAATTTTCTAATGGCGTATAAAGAAGCGAATTATTATCAAACACATTTACAGGATATTTAGTTCCATATTTACTTAATAATCTCCCTTCAGAATCTGTCCAGTACCCATAATTTCCGTTTGTCTTTTCTGTAAATGCCAAAGTGTTAGCATTTGCATCTTGTCTATTTGATTCAGTATTAACGTTTTGTTTTGATAAAGCATCTACTGTTGTGCCATTATCTTTTATTACATTAAAGCATTCATTTTCTAAGCAGAATTCATCTCCTACTGCGTATGTTTTTTCATTGCCACCTTGACTTCCACTAATTACTTTTTCATCTGTTTGTACAAAATTTAGTTTGTATGATAATGATATTGTGCTTGTTTGTTTAGGTAAATCTTCTTTTGTTAAATCTTTTATAAATTCTATTGTTATTGTTATTTTTTTAGTTTCACCTTTTTCTAGGATATCACCTTGTTTTATTTCATATCCATTTTGATCTGTTACTTTAAATGTTAAATATCTTTGCTGTTCTTGTGTTAATACAGTTTTTTCTATATTATCTATTTTAGCATTTATAGTTCCTTTATTTACTAGGTCTACTGTATATACTACTTTATCTCCAGGTATTGATAAACCAACGTTCATACCTGTTATTTCTGCTGCTTTTGACTCTTCTATTTTTGCTGTTCCAGTAGTTGTTGCACTGCCTATTTTTGTTGGACTAGATAAGTTTTCAAATCTAATTCCCCATTTTGCTGCGTCTAAATATGCAGTACCATTTATGTTTAGTGTGGTAGATAGAGCTGCAAACGCAACTGTTAAGCCTACAATTACAATTAGCAATACTACTACAACTAGTACTTTTTCTCTCCTTTGTTTTTCCATGTTTTCATTCTCCTTACTTCTATTATTAACATAAACAATTCTATCATACATATAAGAATTGTTTTTAACCTTTAAAGGTTATCTTATACCGTGTTAATAATAACATATACCCCCCTCTAGATGTCAAGTTTACGCTTTTATTTTTGAAGTTTTTTTACAAATTATTTACAATAATTTTTTTTATGTAAGAAAAAAGCACTGAACCTTTTATTGTACCCTGTTCATTGCTTTCATCATTTGATTTATTTGTTTTTGACTTGGTGTTCTTCCCATTTGTTGCATCATAATTTTTATCATTTTTTCATTTATTGGTGGATTTTTCTTTAAGTATTTTTTCATAAATGCACGAGCACCTAAAAATCCTACAACTAATCCTACTATAAGACCTATTACGCACCATAAAATATTTCCCCACATATTTTTCACTTTCCTTTCATAATTCTATTTTACTAGATTTTACCATATTATACAAGGTTTTTTGCATTTACTTTACTAAGCCAAAAGTAATCTTTATTATTAAAATCACATATAAATATATTTTCTTCGTTTTCTAACACTTTAAAAAAATCAGTTATATTTTTATTAGTTTTTATTTTTATATAAGTATTATAAACCGTTAGCTTAGTATTTTCTGTTAAGTTATTTAAAACATGCTTGTTAAGAGTTTTTTTGTATGAATCATCAAATGCATACTTTCTATATATTTTACTATTAATATCAGTTTTATTAAAAGGTGTAGCCATCTGACTAAATAACCTATATGAAATTATAAAATCATTTTTACTTGATTTTGATATTTCATCTAACATTTTATATAAATAATATGTCCTGTTATAATAAAGTTTTGAAAAAGAATCATTAATCTTAAATAAATAATATACTCTCATAATAAAACACCTCTCTTAAAGGATAATATATTCCTTTTAAGAAAAGTGTCGAATTATACTATTTAAGTAATTTTTCTATTTTTTTTGTAATTGTATCATCGTCTAATTTTAGTTTTCTTAAAACATCTTCTGTTTTACCTGAATATCCAAATTCATCAATACCCATTATATATTTATCATTATATACGTATTTATGCCATCCAAATTTAGAAGCTCTTTCTATAACAAACGTCTTATATCCAATTGGTAATATTTCATCTTTATAGCTTTGTGGTTGTTCGTCAAATAAACGCATGCAAGGCATTGATACAACTCTTAATTCCATACCTTTTTTTGATAGTTTTTCTGCTATATCTATTGCAAGTGAAACCTCAGATCCAGTTGCTATTATAATGCCAAATAAACGTTTTTCTTCTTTTCTTACTATGTAAGCTCCTTTTTTGACATTTAAAGGATTTGTAGTACTTAAATTTTTACATTTACTTCTAGATAAAACAATTGATGATGGTTTATCATTATTTAAAATAGTTTGCCAAGAACCAATTATTTCATTAGCATCACAAGGTCTATATACATAATGATTAGGTATACTTCTTAACATTGCAAGTTGTTCAACTGGTTCATGAGTTGGACCATCTTCTCCTACCATAACAGAGTCATGAGTAAATATAAACGTACAAGGAAGATTCATCAAACTAGCCATTCTAATGGATGGTTTTAAGTAGTCTGAAAATGATAAGAACGTAGAACAAAAAGGTCTTAGTCCTGATAGTGCAAGACCATTTATAAACGCTGCCATAGCATGTTCTCTTACACCAAAAAAGAAGTTTTTACCACCATAATTAGTACTACTAAAATCTCCAAATTTATTTAAGTACGTTTTAGTAGATGATGAAAGGTCTGCTGAGCCTCCTAAAAAAGCCGGATAATTATTTGCAATTTCATTTATAACTGCTCCATTTATATTTCTAAGTGCATCATCTTCAAATGTTTTATCTTTAAATAATCTTGTTATATCATATCTTTTATCAATCGTTAATGATTCTAAAAATCTCTTTGTTTCATCATCACAAGTATTAATATAAGCATTATATTTAGTATCCCATTTTCTTTTATCATGAGTTACTCTAATTCTTATAAAGTTAGCCATTTCCTTACGTAAAGAACTTATGTTAGAAAAAAGGTTCGTATCTAGTTTTAATTTATCTTTTAACTGTCTTATATCTTCTTTAGTAAGTGGTGACCCATGGACTTTATTTGTTCCTTGTAAAAGGGAGTCTTTACCTATAATTGTTTTAATTTCTATAAATGATGGTTTATCCGTTCTTCTTTTAGCTTTTGATATTGCCATATCTATTAAAATTGGGTTATTACCATCAGCAACTAAATCAGTATGCCATCCCATTGCATCAAATCTTTTAAGTACGTCTTCATCAAACGTTTTATTAGCGTCAGCATCTAATGTTACACCATTAGAATCATATAAAACAATTAGATTTCCTAGTTTTAAGTTTCCAGCAAGGGAGCAAGCTTCATAAGAGATTCCTTCCATTAAATCCCCTTCCCCGCATAGCGCATAAACTTTATAATCTAATAAGTTATTAAATTTTTCGGATAAGTATTTTTCCGCTGCTGCCATACCTACTGCATTTGCTATTCCTTGACCTAAAGGGCCAGTTGACGCATCAACTCCTGGTGTTATACCATATTCTGGATGTCCCGGAGTTATAGAATCTATTTGTCTAAAATTCTTTAAATCATTAATTGATAAATTAAATCCTGACATGTAAAGTGTAGCATATAAAAGCGCTGAGCCATGTCCCGCTGACATAACAAATCTATCTCTATTAATCCATTTATCATCTGTTACATCAATGTTCATATGTTTGTTATATAAAGTGTATAGTATTGGAGCTGCTCCAAGTGCTATTCCAGGATGACCACTTTGTGCTTTAGATATTTCTGCTATCGATATTGCTTTTATAGCATTAATTATTTTTTCATCATTCATAAAAAAACACCCTTTCTAATCTTTAAATTAATTATAAGACAAAATGGGTTATTTATCAATAAATAATTAGGAATTTAAAACAACATCCCTTGTAGCACTTACTTGTTTTTCACTAGATGGTTTCTCATAGTTAACAATCCATACTACGTTTATTATTGTTAGAACCAAATAAATTAGAGCTACTCCTTTATAACCTTTAAAAAATTTCATCAAAACCACTTCCTTTTCTCTAAAGCTTAATTACAGTTAAATTGTATCACGAACAAACGTATGTGTCAATATAAAAAACGAACAAGTGTTTGACAATGTAAAGTAAGTATGATATTATATAAATGTAATTTAAAAAGGGAGGCATTATGGAAAAATTGACAAATCGTCAAAAAGACGTATTAGATTATATAAAAAGTTATGTTGCAAACCACGGATACCCACCTGCTGTAAGGGAAATAGGAGCAGCTTTAGGGCTTAACTCACCTGCAACTATTCAGTCTCACATAACAGCACTAGAAGCTAAAGGATACATAAAAAAAACAAATTCAAAATATAGATCACTTGAAATTGTTGGAAATAATGAATACTTAAATGAAGATGTAGCACAAGTACCATTACTTGGTAAAATAACCGCTGGCTCTCCTATTGAAGCTATTGAAACTCCAGATGAATATTTTAGCTTACCTACGTACTTAATTCCAAATAATGAAGAGGTATTTACTTTAAAAGTAAGCGGCGAAAGTATGATTAATGCTGGTATATTTGATGGTGATATAGTAATCGTTCAAAGACAAAACGTAGCTAGAAATGGTGACATAGTAGTTGCTATGACAATGGAAAACGAAGTTACGTTAAAAAGATTTTATAAGGAAACAACTCACATAAGATTACAACCTGAAAATGATACAATGGCACCAATAATACTTCCTAATTGTACCATTTTAGGAAAAGCAATCGGTCTTTATAGAAAGTTTTAAGAAGGAGGAATAAAACCATGGAATGTGTTTAAATAAATAAAAAAAGGAGAAACAACACTAATTTCTCTTTTTTTGTTTCTCCAAATCTATCTAAAAACGCTTTTGCATGCTGAAGCGTTCTACAATAATATATGGTTTACAATCTAATTTGTTAACCATATTTTTTAAATACAACATTTTTAATATACATTTTATCTTTAAAAATATACATTTTATTAATTATATTTTTCTAAATCCTTACAAACATTTTGAAGTTTTATATTATTTTTATTTTCTTTTTCTAATTCTTTCAAGCTCTTATTCGGTGTTGGTAAATCTTCTGGCATAGTTCCTCCTGCTTCTTTAATTGCCTTTCTTACTATTTTACCTATTTCATAATGAACTGAATTTGCAATATATTCATTATCTACATTATCTCTTTTTAATTTTGCATCCGTTTGTGCAATTCTAAATATATTATCTGCAAGTTCTTCACTTTCCATATTATCTAATATATCTTCTCTATATCTTAATTTCTTTCTTTTAAAAATATCATTTGCAGATTCACCATTATATAATCCTTTATATCCAGCATTATGAAATCTAGCTAAATCTTTTACCCCACTATTAATTGCTGTTTTATTTAAATTGTAATTTTCTTTTCTTACTTGACTTCTCCTATATATTCTTTTCTCATCTTCGGTAAGCACATTATATTCATTATCAGATAATTCTTGTTTTCTTGTTTGGATGGCAAAATAAGTTTTAGCTAATGCAATTACTTTCTTTCTTGGATCACAATTAAGGACTATTAGATAACACGCATATCTTGATAATTTATAATCGTTTATATTTCTCTTTGTATTAGAACCTATGTAAACCATTTTGTCGGCGCCGACAAAATGGTCTAAGGCTTTATAATTACTACTTTTACAATTAATAATTGCTTTAATAATAACGCCTTTAAATTTGCGCCATTCAGTATATTCAAGTAATGGCATTAACTCCCTAGCATTCCAATACTCATTACCGTTTTCATCAATATGCTTTATATCTTCAAATACTTTTTCTTTATATTCTTTTAGTTCATTCATTTAAATTTTTCCTTCCTATGGTGGACACGTCCTAATTTTATAACCATTTTTATTTAATTTAATCTCAATACTTCCATCTAAATCTGTTCTATATATTTTTGAATTAGCTAAATTTTTTAATGCCTCGTTATTTGGATGACCATACCTGTTATTTTCTCCAACACTAATAATAGAATATTTAGGATTTATTTTTTTTATAAAGCTAGAACCAGTGCTTGTTTTAGATCCATGATGCCCCACCTTTAAAAAGGAAATATCTTTTATATTGTAATTTTCCATTATATCTTCTTCTCTTTCTTTTGAAGCATCTCCAGTAAAAAGAAAACTAAAATTTTCATATGTAAAATAAACAATCGTAGAATTATCGTTTTCATTATCGTACATTTTTGTGTTTAAAAAATATAAGTCTTTGATTTTTCTAAAATCCCAACTGTTTTTGCTATACCTTATGTTTTTCTTATCTAAAACTTTAATTATTTTATTTTCAGTATCATTAAAAGAATCATTATTAAATAAAACTTCATCAACTTTTATTTCATTAAGTAAATTTATGGTATCTCCAATATGATCATAATCTCCATGTGTTAAAATAAGTAGATCAATTTTACTTATTCCAAGTGAATTTAAATACGGAACAGTTTTGTTTTTTGATATGTTATATCTACTTAAATAAAGCCCACCAGTATCAATTAAAATGGTTTTACCAAAAGGAAGTATAATTACGCTAGAATCTCCTTGACCAACATCAAGAAAAGTCACCGAAGCATCTCTTATAAAGTACTTAATATTTATATTAATAAGTAAAACTATAAAATAAATTATTAATAATTTCCGGTTTCTTTTTATGGATAAAAATAAAATTATATAGTAAATAAGTATTACAAAAATATTTGGTTTTGCTATTACAAATGATAAAAAATTAATATTTTGAAAAAAACTACTTAAACCTTCTAACAAATTTATAAAAAACATATATATATTATCTAGTGGATATAAAAAAAACGTTATAAGACCAAGTGGAAATATCAAATATGAAACAAGTGGAATAAAAATCATATTAAATACTATAGTAAGTAAGTTAATCTTGTAAAAGTAAAATGAAAGAATTGGTACGGATGCTAAAAAACATATTAAAGACATTATAAATAATTTTTTAAAATAAGTTTTATCCTTTAATAAATTACTAGATGCTAGAATAAAAAACGTTATAATAACAGAAAACAAAAATCCTATACTATAAATTAAATATGGATTAATAAGCAAAAGAAAAAAAGCTGAAATTAAAATTAAATATATGTTTTTTATATTTAGTTTTAATAATTTATTTAAGTATGAAATAATAAAAAAATTACTGCATCTTAAAAGTGACTCACTATAATCTGTTATAAACAAAAACAAAAGTAAAAATAAGATTATAATTATATCTTTTGCTTTATATTTTTTTAGTAATTTATTTATTAAGAAAACAAACACTGAAACATGCATACCAGAAATAGCAAAAAGATGGTTTATACCAAGCATTTTATAGTTAGACATTATATCTTCTTCAATAAGTGATGTATCACCCATTATAAAGGCTTTTAAATATGCCTTACTTTTATATTTTTCTATATGATTTTTAATAGATGTTTTAAAACTATAAAACGGATTTTTATTCTTATGTTTTATAGTTATACTAGCTTCATTACTAACTAATATAATTTTCTTTGATAAAAGATATTTTCTATAATTAAACGTATTAAAAACAGTATTAGATTTAGGTGTATTAAACTTTCCGCTAATTAAAACTTTATCTCCTAAGTTAACGTTTATCTGTTTATAAAACGTTATTCTATATTTTTTACCACGCCTAACATCTATAACAGTTTTTTCTTTATCCTTTTTTATCTTAGTTACTATTGCAGAAATATTCAAATCTTTACTTATGTGGATATTTTCTTCATTTAAGGTAAACAAAACTCTAATAAAAGATATACTACATAGTAAAATAATTAAAAAATAAATGTTTTTCTTCATTATAAGGTTATGTTATCTTTTATCTTTTCAAATAATGCATCACCTATACCAGATACGTTTTTTATGTCTTCAAGTGCATTAAATAAACCATTTTCATTTCTATAACTAATTATTTTTTCAGCCTTAGCCTCACCTATCCCAGATAAAGTCATAAGCTCTTCTTTACTTGCCGTATTAATTGATACTTTCCCATTAGTCTCTTTATTTGATGACGTTTTATCACTAGATTTAGTAGTGCTTTTTTTAATGCACCCATCATTATTAGTATCAGGACATACGCATTCGTTTGAGGCACACTCTATTTTGCCAGATGAAGTTTTTTTATAATTTGCTACTTCGTTTTTTGTATAAATTACTATGTACATCTCATCAGTTAACTTCTTACTTAAATTAATATTTATAGTATTTGCGTTATCCGCTAATCCACCAGCCATGTTAATAGCATCAATTATTCTTTTTCCATCATTAAGTTCATAAACACCAGGCATATTAACCGCACCTTTAACGTCAACGAAAACAGTCTTTTCTTTATCGTCAGTCTTACTTTCCTTTATTTTTTCTGCCTTGGTAATTGATAGTTTTTTAACGCTATTAGTATTAACCTCTTTTTTATCTTTTGTATATGCATAGATAAACGTAAAGGCTATTATGCATACAAAAAACGTTATAATATACTTTAGGTATTTTTTTATTAGATAAATCATTTTTTCTCTCCTTTCTTTTTTTATTCAAATACCATTTACATAATTAATTTAATTATGTATAATTTAATTAGTGAAAGAACCTAACAATAAAGGTTAGTTTGCTTTCCACAATTGATTTGTGAAAACAGCATATCCCCTTAACTATTTGGGCATATGCTGTTTCTTTTATATTTTAAATATTAGTAGTACTAATATTAATAGTAAAAGAAGAATAATTATCTTAAGAAATTTATTTTCTTTCTTCATAATTATCACCTCACTTTCTATTTTAAAAAAAATAAAAAGTGGAAAGCATAACTACCCAAACTATTAGGCTCCTTCTTATACAAAACTACTTTACATAAATAAACTAATCTTGTATAATTTAATTAGTGAAAGAACCTAACAATAAAGGTTAGTTTGCTTTCCATAGTTGTTTTATGGAAACAGCATATCCCCTTAACTATTTGGGCATATGCTGTTTCTTTTATATTTTAAATATTAGTAGTACTAATATTAATAGTAAAAGAAGAATAATTATTTTAAGAAATCTATTTTCTTTCTTCATAATTATCACCCCACTTTCTATTAAAAAAATAAAAAGCAGAAAGCATAACTACCCAAACTATTAGGTCCTCTCATATCTATAGTTAGACATTTTTTCAAAATACCCCCTAAAAATCCCTAAAAAAACTAAAAAAATTAAAAATTTATGAAACTACATAAAAAAAGCAGCTTATGTAAGCTACCTGTTTCTATCCAAAAGCAACATCTAAAATCATCATTATTGAAAAACCTATTAACGTAAATAATGCCATTACGTTTTTTTTCTTATTAGATTGACTTTCTGGTATTAATTCTTGAACTACTACATATATCATTGCACCTGCTGCAAAAGCAAGTAAAAATGGTAATAGAAATCTAACCTTTAAAACTAAAAGAGCTCCTATAACAGCTGAAATAGGTTCTACTATTCCACTTAATGAGCCATAAAAAAATGATTTTAATCTAGACATTCCTTCCGTTCTAAGTGGTACTGAAACAGCAGTTCCTTCTGGGAAATTTTGAAGACCAATTCCAAGTGCTAACAATGATGCTGCTCCAAGTGTTGCACCATTAAGACCATATGTTGCACTTCCAAATGAAACACCTACCGCAAGTCCTTCTGGAATATTATGAAGTGTTATTGAAAATACTAACAATAAACATCTTTTAAAACTTTTTTTAGTACCTTTATTTCTTTTCTTATCCATTTTATCAAATACTTTATCCCCTATAAATAAAAGTACTCCACCTAAGAAAAATCCTAAAAAAGATACTAACCAAGGAATCATTTTAAGATTACGTGCCATATCTATTGATGGTGATAATAATGACCAAAATGATGCTGCAATCATAACTCCCGCTGCAAAACCTAACATTGCATCTAATATATTCTTATTTACTTTCTTAAAGAAAAATACAATAGCAGCACCTAATATTGTTACCATCCAAGTAAATAACGCTGCAATAAATGCCTGTAAAACAGGATTTAAATTACTAATATAATTAACCATATGCCTTACCCTCCTATTAATAAAATATTAAATTAAAAATATTAAGTGTAGGCTTATAACTTAAAAAGACACTAGTTATTTATCTAACTATGTGTCTTTGTTCAAATATTTTATTTTCTACTGATACTCTTTGTACAAGTGCTAAACAAATGAGTAAATTTATCATAAATGACCCACCATATGAATAAAACGGAAGTGGTACACCAGTAAGAGGTATAACACCTAATACACCACCTAAATTAATCATAACGTGAAGTGCAAGATAAGTTGCAACACCATAACAGATTATACTACCTTGAAGGTTATATGCCCTTTTACCTATCATTAAAATTCTCCATATCATAATAAAATATGAAAGTATTATTAATATTCCAACTAAAAGTCCCATTTCTTCTATTATAATTGCAAAGATAAAATCAGTATGAGCCTCAGGTAAATATAAGTATTTTTGTTTACTATTACCATATCCACTTCCTAAAAGACCACCACTATTTATTGCAATATATCCGTTACATACCTGATATCCTGTTTTTTCTCTATACCTTGTACAAGGATCTTTAAAATTAAATCTGCTTTTTTGAGAATCACTAAGTCCTTTTCCGGTAATACTCATTACAAGAGCTAAAATAAGTACTGATATAAGCGTAAATGAAACCATAACTAATTTAGTTTTTTTATCATATGGAACCATAAAAAATATTACTCCGGTAATACCTACTAAAACCATCATCGTACCGAAGTCAGGCTGCTCAAATATTAAAAATATAAATATAAGTGGTACTATAAATGGTAAAACTTTTCCAACGTTGCTTAAGTTTCTAACCTTAAGTAATGCTTCAAATGTAACTGCTAAAAATAAAATCAATATCGTTTTAGCAAATTCACTTGGCTGAATACCAAATCCTCCAATAAAAAGCCAACCTGTAATACCATTACTTACCTCTCCTTTAAGTAAAACATAAACAAGTGCCCCTATTATTCCAACAACAAGTATTCCTATGTATTTCTTATACGTTTTTATTGGAATTTTAAGAACAAAAAGTGAACCTATAAAACCAATGATTATAAAAAATAATTGTCTTTTGAAATAAAAATAACTATCACTTTTTGCCATGTAAGCTTTAAGTGAAGAAGCGCTCCCTACCATTAAAAGTCCGAAAATCAAACTAATAATGGTTATTACAAATAATGGTTTATCTATTTTATTAATTATTCTTTTCATGTAATCACCTATCATAAAAAGTATACCACATTTTTTTTATTTTTTTAATATAGGTGTTTTATATAACACATTATTTACATTTAGAGTAAACTATAGTAGACAAATTAAAAGGAGGCAAAACTTATGTATTATTATGGATATCAAGGTGGATACGGATATAATTCTCCTTGCTGCGGAGGATATATGTATCCACAATATGGTTCAAACCAATCAGCTGGATATGGTTCTGCAATTATATTAGTTCTATTTATTTTACTTGTTATAGTAATCGGTGCTAGATGGTTAGGAAATAACTAAGGAAAGTTTTACTTTCCTCTTTTTTTATGGTAGAATATCTTGTGTTTAGAAGTGTGGTGATATTATGTTTAGAAATTTTAAAATATTAGATGAAAAAGATAAAAGATTAAGAATGATAAGTAAGGAAGTTACTTTCCCACTTAGCAAAGAAGAAAAAGATACTATTAATGATGTTATGACCTACTTAAAATATAGCCAAATTGAAAAATATGCTAAAAAGTATGACTTAAGAGCTGGTTGGGGAATGAGTGCCGTTCAAATAGGAATTTTAAAAAGATGGTTCGTAATAGTTGAAGAAAAAGATGATGGAACATTTAAAAACTACTTCTTTGCAAATCCAAAAATAATAAGCAATAGCACTGAGATGATATATGTTGAACAAGGTGAAGGATGTCTTAGTGTTAACCGCGAGGTTGTAGGAATAGTTCCAAGGTATGCAAGAGTAACGGTTGAAGCTTATGATATGGATGGCAACAAGTTTACCATGCGTCTTAGAGAAGACTTAGCAGTTTGTGTTCAACATGAAATGGACCATTTAGAAGGAATTTTATTCTTTGATAAAATTAATAAGAAAAATCCTTTTAAAGATGCTGATAAATATAGACCAATATAAAAACAGGATTTTAAATCCTGCTTTTTTCATGGTCTTAAAAAATATAATTGTGGTATGTTTCTAAGTAACATATAAATTAACAATGTAATAGCTAAGACCATTAATATTTTATAACTCAAAAATGCCTTCTTACCAGTTTTTATATAAAGTACTATAAAATAACTTAAGTATATCAAAAATAGAATTAGTAAGATAAACATAAATGGATTATACATAAATGCTTTTTTTAATTTAAGGTGCAAAATGCATTTTATCATTCTAGTTGTACCACATCCCGCACAGTAAATATTAAATAATTTTCTAAATATACATTTAAAATGTATAAGATCAAGTACTTTAATTGTAATTAGTAATAAAAGTGAAAGTAAAATAATTCCTATTAGTACGTTTAATATTCTTTTTTTCATATTATTTTAAAAAAACTATGAATTATCATAGTTTAATATGTTGGTAAATTTAAATTAGAAGAAACATCATCAGTAACAGATGCCATAACTCCAAATATAGTTAATAATACAATTATTATAAGTAATATTGAACTAATTACAATACCTGCTATTGCAAGTCCTTTTCCTTCACCTTCGTTTTTATTAGCATTAACAAGTCCAATTATAGAGAAAATTAATCCTAACCAAGACGAATATCCACAGCATAAAAGTGAAACAAGTGATATTACAAATCCTGCAATTGCCATACCATTACTCTTTTTAGTTACGTAAGTTTGGTTATAAGTTACGTTTGTGCCTGCATTACTTGCTGCACTTTCATTAGTATTTTCATTTGATGTGTTAGCCTCTTCTGTTTTTTCTTCTTCTATTTTTGTACCACAATTCTTACAAAATTTGCTATTTTCTTCTAATTCTTTTCCGCATTCTCTGCAAAATTTAGCCATAACATAAACTCCTTTCTTATATAATCAGTATACCAGTTTAAATATGAATTGGTCAATAAATTAACTTTCCTTGTCATCTTTTATATCTTCTAACTTTACGCTTACAAGTTTAGATACACCAGACTCTTGCATTGTAATGCCATATAAAACATCAGCGTATTCCATAGTTTTCTTCTTATGGGTAATTACAATAAATTGTGTTTTATTTTTAAATTCATTCAAGAATTTTCCAAAGTTATCTACGTTTACTTCATCAAGTGCTGCTTCAACCTCATCTAAAATGCAAAATGGAACTGGTCTTGTCTCTAATATTGCAAATAAAAGTGATATTGCAGTTAATGTTTTTTCACCACCTGATAAAAGTGAAATATGTCTTAGTGTTTTTCCTGGAGGTAGTGCCTTAATATCTATACCAGTTGTTAAAACATCTTCTGGATTAGTTAATTTAAGCTCAGCATCCCCACCAGAAAATAACTTTTTAAATACCTCTTTAAACTTAACTTTAATAACATCAAAAGTTTCTAAGAACTTTTCTTTCATTATTCCATCTAATTCTTTTATTATTTCTAAAATAGTATCTTCTGCTTTTTCTAAGTCAGATTTTTGTGCAGTTAAGAATTCATATCTTTTTGAAACTCTTTCATACTCTTCTATAGCGCCTACATTTACGTCACCTAATTTTTTAATTTCAGCCTTACATTTATCTACTATTTCTCTTGCCTCTTTAGGATCCATATCAAGGAAATAATTAGCTTTAGCATTAGAAAAAGTCATAGAATAATCTTCTGTTAATGTATTAAGTAAGTTATCTAACATAACGTCTGCTCTATTTACCTTTATTTCTAAATCTTTTAATTCTTTTGTTTTAGAATAATATTCTTGGTTATTTAATTTATTATTCTTTTCCATGGTAAATATTGTATCTTTATAATCCGTTATCTCTGATTTTAATGAATCTATTTTAAGTGATAATTCATTTTTTTCTTTTTCTTTTTCATAGTATTCTTCTACTATTTTTTCTTCTTCTTTAGAAAGTGTTCCACTTTCTAGTTCATCTAAAGTTTTACTTTCTGTTTTTAGTTTTTCTAATTCTTCAGAAAATAAATTATATCTTTCCGATTCAAACTTAAGTGATATTTCATAATTCGTTTTTTCTTCTAATAATTTATTTCTTTCTTCTAAAACCATTTTGTACAAATCATCATTTTTATTTATAGCTTCTTCTATTTCTGATCTTTTTATTTGTAAATTTTCTAAATACTTTAAATTATCTTCTAAGTCATGTTTCTGAGCTATTAAATTAGTTGTAGCTTTAGTATTACCACCTGTTAAAGAACCCCCTTGATGAAGTAATTCCCCTTCTAACGTAACTATTTTATATCTATAATTTATTTTTCTTGCTACTTTATTTGCACTATCTATATCACTAACTACTATGGTTGTTCCAAGTTGATTTTTTATTATGTTATCATATGTTGATTCATATCTTACTAAATCTGATGCAACACCTATAAACTCACTTAAATCTTTTAAAATCCTATATGTATCCCTATCAATTTCTCTTTTCTTTATTATGTTAAGTGGGAAAAATGTTGCTCTACCAAATTTATTTACTTTTAAGAAATTAATAGCTTCTTTAGCACAAAACTCATCATCACACACTATAAAGTTAGAAGATGATGAAAGTGCTGTTGATATTGCAGTGGTATACTCTCTATCAGTTTCAATTAAAGCACCTATAACATTATGAATACCAGAAAGTTTAGGATTATCTAAAACGTTTTTAACAGCAAAAGGAAGGCCTGAATTATTTTCAATTGCATTTTTTAGCATTTCAATTTTATATTTAGTTTCGTTTTCTAATCTGTTTTGTTTATTTAAAATATTTTCGTTATCATCATGAGTTTTTCTTACACTTATAAATTCTTCTTCTTTTTCGTTTAATTTTAAAACTGCAGAATTTACTTTTTTATTTAATATTTCTATTGTGTTTTTAATACCAAACATTTCATTTTCTTTTTTCAAAATAGATTCTTTTATATTAACTAAGTTATCGTGTACCTTGCTATCTTTAGCATCGTATTTTTGTCTTTCTACGATAAGATCTTTCTTACCAAGTAAATCCCTTGCCTCTTCTACTTTTTTAGTTAAAAGAGATTGCATTTTATATAGTTCTTCTTCTTTTTTAGTTTGAATAAGTTTTAGTTCTTCTACTTTTGATGAAGAAACATTACTATCTTTTTCTAATTTTATTACATCTTCTGATAATTCATTTATCTTATGTTTATTTAGTTGGTATTCTGCATTTATCTTATCTACTTCACTTACTATTAAAGATACTTCAACCTCATCTAACTTACTTTTATTTTCTAAATACTTTTTTGCATCACTACTTTGTTTTTTTAATGGTGCTATACTTGTTTCAAGCTCTAATATAATATCGTTTACACGTGACATATTATCATGCGTTCTATCTAGTTTTCTTAAAGCTTCATCTTTTCTTTTCTTATACTTTAAGGTACCTGCAGCAGATTCAAATATTATTCTTCTTTCTTCTGGTTTATTAGATAAAATTGCACCTATATCACCTTGTGATATTATGTTAAATGACTCTTTGTTAACACCCGTATCAACCAATAAATCTTGAATGTCTTTTAGTCTTACCTTTTCGTTATTTAGGTAATACTCATTTTCACCCGTTTTATAAATACATCTTTTAATGGATACTTCAGTATAATCTAATGGTAAATATTTATCAGTATTATCAAATACTAAAGTTACGCTGGCCGATTGCGCTGCACGTCTTGATTTACTACCAGAAAAAATAACGTCGCTCATTAAGCCTTCACCACGTAATTGTTTAACTGATTGCTCACCTAATACCCAGCGTACGGCATCTACTATGTTACTTTTACCACTTCCGTTTGGTCCTACAACACCCGCTATTCCTTTATTAAGTTCTATTTTAGTTTTTTCCGCAAACGACTTAAAGCCTGATGTACGAATCTCTTTTAAATACATTACTTTTCGCTCCTTCTTATAGTGGCTTTTTTCTCTAACGCTTGATGAGCTGCCTCTTGTTCTGCCTCTTTTTTAGATTTTGCTGTTCCAGTACCTAGTACTATACCATCTACTATTACGTTCATGGTAAAGGTTCTATCATGAGCTGGTCCTTCTTCTTTTACAAGTTCATAGGTTACTGACTTTTTAGTAGTTTGAACCATCTCTTGTAAATTAGATTTATAATCCATAAAAAATGTTTCTGGTTTATCTTCAATAAACGGAATAACAACATCATACACTATTTCCCTTGCTTTAGGATATCCTTGATCTAGGTACACTGCTCCTAAAAAGGATTCAAACATATCCGCAAGTGTTGCTTTCCTATATCTTCCGCCTTGTGCTTCTTCTCCTTTTCCTACTTTTACATATTTAGGAAAATCCAAAAGTTTAGCATATTCATATAAAGCATTTTCACATACATACATTGACCTTATTTTAGTCATTTTTCCCTCTTCGTAATCAAACTTATTATAAAGATAATCACTCATAATTAAATCTAAAACTTTATCACCTAAAAACTCAAGTCTTTGGTAATCTTCTAAAGAGTCATGTTCATTACAATATGATGAATGTGAAAAGGCTGTATCATAAATATGCATATTATTCGTTTTAATATTAAATTTATCTAATAATTCCATATTTTTATCACCCATTAAATTATAACAAAAAAACTAGATTTAATCTAGTTTTATAAGGATTATAAATTTTTAAAATTATTATATTTTTTATTATTTAATTTTTATACCCGCTCCACATCAAAAAGTGCAAGTTGAAGGCGAGAAAATCTTTTTTCTACCTTACCCTTTACTTTATAAACTCCAGGAATTGGTATATTAAAAAATTTATTATAAGTTTTAGGAAACATAACTAGTTCTATGGTTCCATAAGAATCACTAGCGTTCAAAAACATCATTTTTTCATTTCTTTTTGTATCAATTTCTTTTTTTCTTTCAATGTATAAAACCATGCTTATATTTTTATCAAAATATTTATCTAAAATATTAGTTGTTATGCTTGATTTTGTTATGTATTTGCTAGTTGGATGATTACTTATGTAAAAACCAAATAAGGCAACCTCATGCTTTGTTAGTTCGTCTTTTGAGTATTCATCATACTCCTTTAATTCTGGTTTTAAAACTAAACTCTCATCTAAATCATTACACAGATCAGCATAATTAATCGCATCATTTAAGTTTTCTATTAAAGTCTTTCTAGTTTTTCCAAACGAATCTAAAGCTCCTGATAATATAATATTTTTTAAAACATCACGTCCTAATTTATAGCATCTTCTAACAAAATCTAAATATGAAGTAAAACTTCCGTTTAAATCTCTTTCTCTTACTATTTCTTTAGCGGTTAATACCCCTATTCCTTTTATGAGAGATAAAGGAAGAACTAACTTATCTTCTATAACGTTATATTTATCTGTTGATATATTTATAATTGGGCCTGTAACTTCTACTCCAAGGCTTTTACATTCATCAATTATACTCTTAGTTTTATTTGATGATGAAATACTATTATTTAAAAGCTCTGTTTCAAAATAAACTGAATAATGTACCTTTAAATATGCTATTTTATAGCCAATTATTGCATAACTAACAGAGTGTGCTTTATTAAATCCATAATTAGCAAATTTAAGTATTAGATTATATACTTCGTTTAACGTTTTTTCATCATAACCATAGCTTAACCCGCCTGATATAAAGTCATCCTTATATGATAATAACAAATCTTCTTTTTTCTTACTCATAGCACGTCTTAATTCATCTGCCTTAGCATAAGAAAAACCAGCCATCTTTCTTGCTATTTGCATTATTTGTTCTTGATATACAATTATTCCACAAGTAGAAGATAATATATCTTTTAAATCTTCATTAATATATGATATCTTCTGAAGATTATGACGTCTTTTAACATACGTATCTATGTTTTCCATAGGTCCCGGTCTAAAAAGTGCAACTGCTGCTACTAAATCATTTATGTTTTCTGGTTTTAAATTACTTATAAACTTTTTCATTCCCTGTGACTCAAACTGGAATACCCCATCTAAATTACCGTTTTTAAATAAATCATACGTACTTTTATCATCAAGTGGTATATCGCTGAATTTAATGTTTGCTTTTTTTATTACTCTATCTATTATAGTAAGGTTTTTAAGACCTAAAAAGTCCATTTTTAAAAGCCCTAAGTCCTCTATATAATTCATTGTGTATCCACATATATATGAACCATCTGAATCAAGAGCTAAAGGAACATAATCAGATAATTTTTTACTCGATATAATAACCCCTGCTGCATGTTTAGAAACATGTCTTTTAAGTCCTTCTAAATGAAGTGATATATCATATATCTTTCTTAGAACTTCATCATCATTTAAAATTCTTTTTACGTTTATGTTTTTTAACTGGTAAGACAAATCTTTTTTATCATCAAAGTTTTTAAGTAAATTATCAATTTTAAAACCACTTACATCAAATATTCTAGCAACATCTCTTATAACTTGTTTTGCAAGCAAATTAGAAAAAGTAATTATTCCAGATACACGTGATTTACCATATTTATCTTCTACATATTTTATTACTTCTTCTCTTCTTTCAGCATCAAAATCTATATCAATATCAGGCATTGTAACCCTATCAGGATTTAAAAATCTTTCAAATAACAAATCATACTTAAGTGGATCTATATCAGTTATTCCAAGCGAATATGAAACAAGACTTGATGCCGCAGAACCCCTACCTGGACCTACCATTATTTTATTTTTCTTTGCATATTTAACATAATCCCATACAACTAAAAAATAGTTACAAAAGTTTAATCTTGTTATTATGGAAAGTTCATATTTTAATCTTTCAGCATATTTTAAAGGAACTTTATTGTTAAGTCTTTTTTTAAGACCAATTATACATAGATTAGTTAGGTATTTTTTCTCATCAAATGATGGATCATCATTAAAAACAGGCAACAAATCATCCTTTTTAGGAATTGTTAAATTACAGTTAGCACTAATATAACTTGTTGTTTTAACAGCATCTATACCCACATTTCTTTTTAAACTTACGTCATAATTTAAATCAAAGGTTTCATCTTTTATTTTGTATAAATATTTTAAATACTTTGTGTTTTCTTTATCTATTGTAAGCGTTTTATTTACATAAACTTTATTACCACTTATCATTTTTTCTTGTATCAAATCTTTGTATCCAATAAATACATCACTGGTATAATCCTTAAAATATTCTTCTTTTTCTTTTGATTCAAAAGGAAGCACCACGATTATATCATTAATGTAATTTACAATGTTTTCATATGTTAATTTTTTCTCGTTTAAAAGAGTCATTATGTTACACAGATTTTGGTAACCAGCATAATTTTTAGCATATAATAAAATTGTTTCTTCTAAATTAACTTCAAGACCTATAATTGGCTTAATATCATTTTTAATACATTTAGTATAAAACTCCATTGCACCATATAAATTATCATCACATATTGCAGCACTTTTAATTTCTAAACTCTTTAGTGTGCTTATTAAATCATCTATCTTTATTAAACTAGATAATATAGAATAATCCGTCTTTATCCATAAAGGAGTATAGTTCATAAGCATCACCACTTTCTTCTAATAATATTTTACTACAAAAAGACGTTTTTTCCTATTTTAATTTGACTAATTAGCCATAATATGGTAAAGTTAGATAGCAAACACGCACTTTAAGGAGGAATTAAATATGGCTAAGAAAGTATCTAATAAGAAACCATTATTCGGAAACAAACGTTCTCATGCTTTAAATACAACTAAAATGAGACAAAAAGTTAACATGCAAAAAGTTACTTTAAATGGTGTAACCGTAGTAATGAGTGCTAAGGAAGCTAAAAAGTTTAGAAAAAATAATGCAGCATAATAAAAAATACTTCAATTTTTTTAACTGAAGTATTTTTTATTTTATTGTATTTGGTAATAATAACTATCAAAACTATATTTACCATCAGATAAAGCGTATCCCGTTTGTTTTGTTGAATTTTTATCAAAGCATACAGACTGATTTGCTAAATCATTTACACTTTTTATATTCTCTCCTGTTTTAGGATTAGTAACATCCGATTCAAAATATCCTGCGTTATAAATATCACTTACCAAAACACATTTTGGTAAATCAGAATCAATTGTAACTTTTGTTGCAAAATAAGCTTCTGCATTCTCAACTATTTCTTTCGCAGCCATATACTTAGCTTTTTCCTTAGAATCATTTATATTTTTAAGTACGTTAGTAGTTGCAATAACCATTATTATTCCAAGTATTACTATTACTGCAAGAAGTTCTATTAAAGTAAACCCATTTTTATTTCTTTTCATATTATCACCTATCTTCATATTATCATTGTGTGCATTTTAAGTCAATTTTATTTATCACAAAAAAAGAAACATTTACGTTTCTTTTACTTTTTACCAGTTGAACCAAAACCACCTGTACCACGTATTGTGTCATTAAGTTCATCAACCTCATTAAAGATGGCCTTTATATATGGCGTTACAACAAGTTGTGCTATTCTCTCATATGCATCTATTTCTTTTACTTCATTAGTATGATTATGAAGTGCAACCATTATCTCACCACGATAATCTGAGTCTATTACACCAACTTTATTTGCGGGTGCAAGCCCTCTTTTTGTTGCAAGACCACTTCTAGCATATATTAAACCTGCATAACCTTCAGGTAGTTCCATAGCAATTCCAGTTTTAATAAGTTTTGTCTCACCAGGATTAAAGCTTATTTTTTCTTTTGAACAAGCATACAAATCACAGCCTGCAGAAAAATCCGTTCCATAAGTTGGAATCTTTGCATCATTTTCTAATTTTTTAATATTTATTTTTTTAGTATTAATCATAATTACGCTCCTACTAACTTTCTTTCATCTAATAATACGACGTCACCTTTTTTTAGTGATTTTTTAACATCTATTACCCTTTGATTTGATGACCCACACCACTTTAATCTAAAATCGTGTAATTCATCTACGTACCTTCCGTCCACTAAAACATCTATGTAATTTAATACTTCTTTGTCTTTTAAATCTCTATCAAATAAAAATCCAGTCCAACACCACACGGTTTTATCGGGATATTTTTCTTTGAATTTTTTTGCAAGTTTTAAAGTTCCATCTATGTTTTTAGGATGCATTGGCTCACCACCTAAAATAGATAAACCAACAATATAATCCTTACCACATAATTCAAGTACCTTATCTATGATTTCATCTGTAAACTCTTTTCCACCGTTAAAATCGTGGGTTTCCTTATTAAAGCAATTCTTACAGTTAAAGGTGCAGCCTTGCATAAAGACTGACACCCTAACTCCTGGACCATTAGATATGTCCATTTTTCTTATTTTGTTATATCTCATAATTAAAGATCAGCATCCTTATTATCAATATGAATTACTCTTTCTTTTATTTCTTGAGTTCTTCCTTTGTTCCAGAAATTTGTACCAATATATCCGCATGTTCTTCTTGCAACATTTAGTTTATCGTGATCTCTGTTACCACAGTTTGGACAATACCACTCTAGGTCGTCATCTAAAAGAATTTCTCCTTCATAACCACATTCCTGACAGTAATCAGACTTAGTATTTAATTCTGCATACATGATATTATCATAAATAAACTTAATAACTTCCATAACAGCATCTAAGTTATTTGTTAAGTTAGGTGTTTCAATATAACTTATAGCACCACCTGGTGAAAGTTCTTGAAATTCACTTTCAAGTTTCAATTTAGTAAATGCATCAATTTCTTCAAATACAGGTACATGATATGAGTTTGTAATATAATCTCTATCAGTAATTCCTTTAATCTTACCAAAACGTTCTCTTAAACACTTAGCAAACTTATAAGTAGTAGATTCAATTGGAGTACCATAAACACTATAATCAATATCCTCTTCCTCTTTCCATTTGTTACAAGCAGCATTTAATCTTCTCATTACTTCAAGACCAAACTCTTTACCTTTACCACCATCAGTATGAGAGTGACCAGTCATATATTTAACGCATTCATAAAGTCCAGCATATCCAAGTGATATAGTTGAATAACCATGATGCAATAACTCATGGATGCTTTCTCCTTTACCTAATCTTGCAAGTGCTCCATGTTGCCATAAAATAGGTGCAACATCGGAAGTTACCTTAGATAATCTTTTATGTCTTGCTTGAAGTGCTCTATGACATAACTCTAGTCTTTCATCCATAATCTTCCAGAATAAATCCATATCCTTATCAGATGATAGTGCGGCATCAACTAAGTTAATTGTAACAACTCCTTGATTAAATCTACCATAGTACTTTGGTTTTCCATTAGAATCAACATAAGGAGTTAAGAAAGATCTACATCCCATGCAAGGGAAACACTGTCCGTTTCCGTTTTTATCAACTTTTAATTTCTTCATTATTTTTTCTGATATATAATCCGGAACCATACGTTTAGCTGTGCATTTAGCAGCAAGTTCTGTTAAGTAATAATACTTGCTATCTTCATGTATGTTATCTTCTTCAAGTACGTATAAAAGTTTAGGAAATGCAGGAGTTATATAAACACCCTTTTCGTTTTTCATACCCATTGTTCTTTGTTTTAATATTTCTTCAATTATCATGGCAAGTTCTTCTTTATACTCGTCTGTTTCACCTAAATACAAGCATACTGACAAGAAAGGTGCTTGACCATTAGTTGTAGTCATTGAATTAATTTGATATTGGAAAGTTTGAACACCATCTGTTATTTCCTTTGCTAAATCTTCTTTAGCATATTTTTCACACTGAGCCTTAGTAAACTTTCTTTTTTTATACTTATCTAAGAATCTGTTATAACTTTCTCTAACAAAAGGTGCTAAATGAGTCATTGTAATAGTCGCACCACCATACTGACTTGAGTTAACCGCTGTTATAAGTTGTGTTGCAATAGTCATTGCAGTTAAGAATCTATGTGGTTTTTCAATCATAACACCATTTATGTTAGTACCATTTTGAAGCATGTCTTCAAGGTTAATTAAATCACAGTTATGAAGTGCGTTTTGTGCAAAATAATCCATATCATGAAAATGTATTATTCCTTCATCGTGAGCTTTTACGATATCTTCAGGAAGCAAAAACCTTCTTGATATATCAGTTGATGTAATACCTGCTATATAATCTCTTTGAGTAGTAACAACCTTAGCGTTCTTATTAGAATTTTCAGTATTCCAATAATCACTTTCACCATCAATTAACTCCTTAATTGAAAGGTCAGTAGTATTACTTTTTCTAACAAGTTCTCTAGTATATCTATAAGTTATATATTCTTTAGCAAGAGCAAACTTATTTAAAGTCATTAGTCTCATTTCAATTATATCTTGAATATCTTCAACTAATATTCTTCTTTTCTTTAAACTTTCTATGTATTTTATTATGTTTTTTATTTGAGTATCAGAAACTCTATCTTCTTCTTGTACCTCTTCATTTGCTTTTTTAATAGCAATTTCAATTTTTTCTGGGCAATAATCAACAATATGTCCATCTCTTTTAATTACTTTCATGATGTTCTCCTTCTATCTTAATTCTAATACAAATATAACACATAAAAAAAAATAACGATGTTGCAATTGCAACAATTATTAAAAAATGATATTATTTTAATAGGTGAAGAAAAAATGCATAAGTTATTTGGTAAAATAAGTGTAAATGAAGAACGTAAACTACTAAAATTATTAGAAACAAGTGTACTTTCCTTTAAGAAAGATACAGTAATATTATCAAATGTTAAAGATAACATAATAGGAATAATATTAGAAGGTAAAGCTCAAATAATTAGAACAGACTATAATGGAAACAGAACAATCATAGAAGAACTTGAAGAAGAATCCATATTTGGTACTGCCATATCCTATTTATCAAGCGATGAATGTGAAATAATAACTAAAGAAGAAACCAAGGTTTTAATAATTGATTATGACTTAATAATCTCATCAAAAAACAATAATTACTCTTATTATAATCAGTTTATAAAAAACTTGCTTGAAATAACAACTAATATAATAGAAGAAAAAAACGAAAGAATAGAAATATTGACAAAAAAAACAATACGAGATAAATTATTAGAATATTTTAATATATATAGAAAAAAACATGCATCAAAAATAATTTACTTACCATTTAGTTTTACAGATCTAGCAGATTTTCTTGCAGTTGATAGAAGTGCAATGACAAGGGAACTTAAAAACTTAAAAGAAGAAGGTTTTATTGAAACTAAAGGAAGAAGAATCTCACTTTTATACAAGTAAAAACATTGGATTAATTTCCAATGTTTTTTTATAAATTAACATTATGATATACTTTTTGAACGTCTTCAACATCATCCAACATATTAAGTAATTTATCAAAGTTTTCCTTATCTTCTCCTTCTAATGTAACCATTTCATTTGGAAGATAAGTTACTTCATCTACTATAAATTCTGCATCATTTTTAGCGCTTGTTATAGCGTCTTTTATTTTATATAAATCTGATGGATCGCCATATATACTTACGTTACCGTCTTCTGCTTCTATTTCTTTAGCATCTACCTCACCCATTAATAGTGCTTCTAAAGCTTCATCTTCAGTCATATCTTTTACGATTACAACTGATAAATGTTCATACATATGAGATACGCATCCAGAAACTCCCATCTTACCTTTAGATTTAGTAAATGCGTTTCTAACTAAACTTACCGTTCTATTTACGTTATCCGTTAGACAATCTACCATAACGGTTGCACCACCTGATGCAAAACCTTCATACCTAACTGATGTATAACTTTCATCTGCACCACTATTTACCTTATCTATCGCTCTTTTAATTACGTCTGCTGGAACTTGTTCTTTTTTAGCCTTTTCAATTAAATGTCTTAAACTTAAGTTACCATTAGGATCAGTACCACCTTGTTTTGCTACTTGATATATTTCTTTAGCATAGCTTGAATATACCTTTGCCTTAGCAGCTCCTGTCTTTGCTTTACTAGCAGCTATATTTGGAAATCTTCCCATAATTTTCACCTCATCTTTATACCTTTCTATTCTACTTTATTTTAAGTGTTTTTTCAAGGACTTATGTTTAAATTATTAAAAACATTAACATAACTAAAATAAGGTGATTAAAGTGATAAAGATAATTGAAAAAGAATTTTTAGATGACAACTTTATAATAAAGCCATTTACTAGTAATATAAAAATAAATGAAAATATATATTTTAAAAAGGATGATACGTATTATTTCGGCAATTATAAAAAAGATAAATTAAATTATATAAAAGAAAAAATAAATAAAAACAAAAAAAGAATAATAAGTGCTATTGAAAATGGTACAACAATTATTATTCATGGTAATAGTATCGAATTATTTAATAATAGCTTTAAGGCTTGCAATATAAATTTGTTTACTGCATATGATGACAAAAAATTATTTAAAAGAAAAAAAGTTAAGTTTGTAAATGACCTAAACTATGGTATAAACTCACTTAACTTTAAATATAAAAATCTAATATGTTTTAAATAATTATTTTGTCATACTAACTTTAAATGGAGATTTAAATGAAGGATCACGACTTTCCTTATAGTCAAATAACATATTTAATGAAAAATATATTATAAGAATTAAAATAACTATTTCTAAAACGTTTATTACATTCTTTAATAAAGGACTCATCTTTTTCTGATCTTGCCTGTTTCCGCAATGAGAGCAGTATAGATCATAAGCGTTAATTTTATTACCACAAAAAGTGCAGTATTTACAAGATGTAAAATTATCTTCTTCATCCACATTATTTTCTTCGTTATTATATAAAGGTCCTAAATCTATATCTTTATCTTTTTTATCTATCTTTATTTCCTTTATGTTATCTTGTTTTTCTTCGGCATGATACATAGGAACATAATCATAGTTAGGAACGTATGAGTTAACATTATTTAGGTTATTAAGTGTATTTACATTATTAAAATCATTAACGTTATTTATGTTACTTAAAGTATTTTCACTTGATATAGAATTATTATTTTCAAATGGTTCATATTCATTTGATATAAAATCTTCTTGTTCTTGTTTATTTTTATTTGTAAGTGAATCTAGTACTTTAATAAAAAAGTATAAAGCAAACCCTCCAATTGATATAAATAAATATATTTTAAGAGTCATAAGTATTTGTAAAAGTGCAGTTCCATTATTTATTATTTTAAATTGTATTACATTAAGAATGTATATAATAGCTGCACTAATTCCAACACCTAAAGGTATAAAAGTTAATATTTTCTTCATAGTATTCACCTACTTTTAAAGTTTAATCCCTTTTTTAATTGCCTCTATTATAATCATTTTATAAAAAAAAGCAAGATTTATTATATAATCTTACTTAACCTTGTATTATTTTAACTTTATCTTTAGAGGGAAATTGTATTTTATCCCAAATATCATTGAATCTATTTATATCTCCTTTTATTATAATCTCTTCAGTATAAGTTTTATTAAAAGCATTTTCTTCTATAGTTTTAACATTTTTACCTATTGTTATTTTTTTAGCATTCGTTCTCGAAAACAAATGAGAAGGAATAATAGTTACATTATCTCCTATTATTAATTCGTTAGTAGTTAGCCTAAAAGGAGGATCAAACCAATCAAAACTATACTTTGATTGTTCATCTAAACTTGTAGAACAATTAGTTTTATCCTTTCCTTTTCCCCATCCAGAGCCATTATAGTTTCCATCATAAGGGTTTCTTCTTCCTTTGAATATACAAGGAGAATTAAAAAATATCTTATTAACTTTTTTATTAGGATATATTGAATTTCCACTCATATAATAAATGCCATCACCAATTTCTATTGAACCTACTTCAACATCTCCAAATCCATCCCATGATATATTTCCTTTTTCCATTTTAAAATAATCAATTTTCGATTTTGGAAATGAATTACTTAAAGAAAAATTTTTAGTTTTTCCTAATATCAACTTATTTATTCTTGAATTTTTAAATTTTGAAGTCCCAATACTTCCACCATCAATTTGTACTATATTAATTTCACTATTGCTAAAATCAGCATTTATATTTACCTTATTAACAGCAATTAAAGCCTTAATTTTTATATTTCTAAAAGAATGATTGCTATCAGCACCATCTTTTATATTTGTTATGTAATCTGGGAAAACTAAAATATCGCCTTCTTTTTTTACCCAATTTATACCTTTGTCACTCAAACCATTTACACATGTATTACCACACCATAAAAAGTAATCTTCCGCTTCTTTTTTTGTAATTGCAGGTTCTATCCCCAATCCATGATAAATAACATCGGCTTTATCTTTTTCGTCTAATATAATAGTATATGAATCATCCAAGTTTTTTTGATTTTTATCATATGGATCTTCAAAATTTTCTAAATAATCATTTGCTATAAGCTTAGATAAACTATTGCATTTTTCCAAATCATTTTCTTGAGTCATGCACATATTATATGCTTTTACAATCATTTTTTTATTTATGTCGTTTGCATTTTTTCTAGATTTTTTTATTTGTTTATTAACACTAATAGTTGCAATTACAATTATTATTGCAAGTACTACTATTACCGCTAGTAATTCTACCAGCGTAAACCCTTTTTTATTTTTCATCTTTATACCTTCTTACTAATTTCTATTTAAATAATCATCATAAGTTGTCATTTTATCTATGTATTTTCCGTCTTCTTTAAATTCAATTATTCTGTTTGCAACACTATTTATAAGTTCATAGTCATATGAAGAAAACAAACATACACCTTTAAAGTTTTTCATTCCTTTATTTAAAGATGTAATTGATTCTATATCTAAATGGTTAGTTGGTTCATCTAATATTATTACGTTAGCACACTTAAGCATCATACGTGAAAACATAAGTCTTACCTTTTCACCACCTGATAGAACAGATACTTTCTTTAATGCTTCTTCACCTGAAAATAACATTCTACCTAAAAATCCTCTTAAGAAAGCTTCTTCTTGTTCTTTAGAATATGGTCTTAAAAAGTCAACTAAATTAACATCTTCTTTAAAATATTTATCATGATCTTTAGGAAAGTATGAAAAGCTTGTTGTAGCTCCCCATTTTATTGTTCCAGAATCTGGTTTTTCTTCTCCTGTTATTATTTTAAATAATGTTGTTTTAGCAAGTTCATTTTTACCTACAAAAGCTACTTTATCAGTGTTATTTATTGTTAAGTTAAGGTTTTTTAAAACAACTTCTCCATCTACCGTTTTAGAAATTCCTTTAAGTTCTAATACATCACGTCCAAGTGGCCTATCAATATCAAAATTAATATAAGGATATTTTCTTGATGATTGTGCTATATCATCTAATTCTATTTTTTCTAGTAATTTTTTTCTTGAAGTTGCCTGCTTAGACTTAGAAGCATTTGCGCTAAAACGTCTAATAAATTCTTGTAATTCTTTTATTTTATCTTCTTTTTTCTTATTAGAATCTCTCATTTGTTTTTGAATTAGTTCACTAGATTCAAGCCAAAAATCATAGTTACCAACATACATTTTTATCTTTCCATAATCTATATCTAAAATATGAGTACATACTTTATTTAAAAAGTGCCTGTCATGTGATACTACTATTACCGTGTTTTTAAAATCTAACAAAAAGTTTTCTAACCAAATTTTTGCATTTATATCTAAATAGTTTGTAGGTTCATCTAAAATAAGGATATCAGGATTACCAAAAAGACTTTGTGCAAGAAGTACCTTTACCTTATCTTCTCCTGATAAGTTTTCCATTTTATCATAGAAAAAGGCTCTATCAAGACCAATACCTGCAAGTAATATTTCAGCATCACTTTCAGCTTGCCATCCATCCATTTCTAAAAATTCTGCTTCAAGTTCTCCAACCCTTAATCCATCAGCATCATTAAAGTCTGGTTTTGAATATATTTCTTCTTTTTCTTTCATTATGTTATACAGTTTTTTGTTTCCCATTATAACGGTTTCAATAACGTCTTTATTATCATAGGCATTGTGGTCTTGTTTTAATACTGACATACGTTCATTATCAGTTAAAACAACATCTCCATTTGTAGAATCTATATCACCAGATAAAACTTTTAAAAAGGTTGATTTACCTGCTCCATTAGCGCCTATTACACCATAACAGTTACCTGGTGTGAATTTTAAATTTACATCTTTAAATAAAGTTCTTTTTCCAAAAGTTAAACTCAAATTATTTACTTGTAGCATAATTACCTCCCATCACTTACTTAAGTTTACTAAATAAAACAAAAAAAGGCAAGGAAATATAAAAGCACTAAAAACTAGTGCTTTAAATTAATTCTTAAATTGTGAATTATATAAATCAGCATAAAAACCATTTTTTTCCATAAGTTTTTTATGATTTCCTTGTTCTATTATATTTCCATCTTTCATAACAAGTATTAAATCAGCATTCTTAATCGTAGATAGTCTATGTGCAATTATAAATGAAGTTCTTCCTTTAGTTAACTTATCCATTGCCTTTTGAACAAGTTCTTCTGTTCTTGTATCTACTGATGATGTTGCTTCATCTAAAATAAGAAATGGAGCATCTTTTACCATACCACGAGCGATTGTAAGAAGTTGTTTTTGTCCTGCTGATATTGAATTACTATCTGTAATTTCATAATCAAGCCCTCCAGGAAGAGACTTTACAAAGTGAAGTACACCTACTGTATCTAATGCTTTTTCTATTGTTTCATCAGAAACGTTCTTTTTATTATACTTAATATTATCCCTTATACTTCCATTAAATAGCCAAGTATCTTGAAGTACCATTATAAATAAATCATGAATATTTTCTCTTTTTAATTCTTTAACTGATACACCATCAATTAATATATCTCCATCATTTATATTATAGAATTTCATAAGTAAGTTAACCATCGTTGTTTTACCTGCTCCTGTTGGACCTACTATTGCAATTTTTTGACCAGGTTTTACCTTACAATTAAAATCATTTATGATTACTTTATCTTTATCATAACCAAATTTAACGTGTTTAAATTCGATGTTCCCTTTAACTTTTTTAGCATTTAATTTCTTTTTTAAATGTTTTTCATCTTCCATTTCGTCTTCTTCAACAAACTCAAATACTCTTTCAGCAGCTGCACAAGTAGATTGTAGTGATGTCATTCCTTGCGCTATTTGAGATAATGGAGATGTAAATAATCTTACATATAACATAAACGCAACTATTACACCAAAACTAATATTTCCATTTATTGTTAGAAGTGCTCCAACAACACATACTGCTACATATCCAAAGTTACCAATAAAATTCATCATTGATGGCATAAGCCCAGATAAAAACTGACTCATACGATTACATTCAAATACGTTTTCGTTTAATTTATCAAACTTTTTTTCAGCATCATAATTACCATTATATGCTTTAACTACGTTATGAGATGAATATATCTCTTCTATATGGCCATTTAATTTACCTAATTCTACTTGTCTTGCTAAGAAATATTTTTGAGACTTACCTAAAATAAATGACATAAATATAAATCCAATAAGGGATGATAAAATAGCTGTTATAGCAAGTATCCAGTTAGTTTTAAACATCATAATTACGCATCCTATAAATAATGCTATTGCAGAAACAAATGAACCAAGACTTTGAGACATTGTCTGCGCTACCGTATCAACATCATTTGTAACACGTGATAATATGTCACCATTTGAATGAGAATCAAAATATTTTAAAGCTAATTTATTTATTTTTATAGATATTTTAGTTCTTAAATTTCTTGCAAAATCATTTGCAACACTAGACATTATAAATCCTTCTAAGAAGTTAAATAGCGCACTTACTAAATAAATAGTAAGTAAGAATATAACTATTTTCTTAACAGCATTCATGTTAATTGAAGGTTTAATAAGACTAGATATACTATTTGGTAATTTATCTAATTTAGCATAAATATCTTTTGCAGATGATTTTTTAGTAATACCACTCATTTCTTTTAAAAATATAACTTTATCATCAGTTGTTATTTTCTTTTTATTAATCGTACTTTCTGGAAGAAGTAATCGTTGAATAGATTTTGGCATGTCTAAAATACTTTTTATCATAGCACTGCTATCATTTTTATCCATGCTAGAAATTATTTTCATAAAAGTTGCTTTATCTTCATCACTTACACCAGATATATCTTCATTTTTATATATTTTAGTTGTTATTTCTTTTATGTTTTCTTCATTTAAGGTAGATGAAATATCTTTACTTATAACTTCTATCTTATTTTTATCCAAAACTAGTCCCTTAGATAATTCATCAGTTAAATCGCTTAATTTATTAGGTCCTATTATTGAAAATACTGAGGATGCCCCTGCAAAAATAAGTGCAATTATTATAAATGGCATAAAACTTTTTAAATAACTAAATAGCTTTTTCACCGTCAAGGATAAGTTTTTTGGTTTTTCAAAATTGCCTCTATTTGATCTCGACATTCTTCTTTGAGGTGCCTTGTTTTCGTTATTTCGATTATTCATTTTCAAGTTCCTCCTTTGATAATTGTGATAAAGCTATTTCCTTATAAACCTTACACTTCTTTAATAGTTCAGCGTGAGTGCCGCATCCCTTAACAAAACCATTTTCTAATACGATTATTTCATCTGCATTTAAAATGGTACCAATTCTTTGTGCGACAATTATGTTGGTTTTATCTTTAGCATTTTTCTTAAGTTCTTTTCTTAAGGTATAATCGGTTTTATAATCTAACGCACTAAACGAATCATCAAATACGAATATTTCTGGGTCTTTCGCTACCGCACGTGCTATTGCAAGTCTTTGCTTTTGACCACCAGATATATTAGTTCCGCCGGATGATACGTTTGCATCATATCCTTTTGGCATCTTATCTATAAATTCAGATGCTTGTGCAATTCTAGCAGCGTTTTTCATATCTTTTTCGCTTACTTTTTTATCACCATAAGAAATGTTATATTTAACACTACCATTAAACATAACGGCACGTTGTGGCACGTAACCTATCTTTTTATATAAAGCATCTAACTTATATTCTTTTATGTTTTTACCATCTATTAGTATTTCACCTTCAGTTGCATCATAAAAACGCATAATAAGGTTTACTATGGTACTTTTTCCAGAACCAGTTGAACCTATAAGTGCTAGTGTATCTCCCTTTTTTGCTTTAAAAGAAATATTTTTAAGAATATATTCATCAGCATCAGGATACTTAAATGATACGTTTTTAAATTCAACTTCTCCCATTAATTTAGTATTACCTAAAAATTCTCCATCAGTTATTTTTGTTTTAGTATCAATAACTTCCATAATACGTTCTACTGATACACTAGCTCTAGGATACATAACAAATATCATTGCAAGCATTAAAAACGCCATAATAACTTGCATTGCATAACTTGAAAATACCACCATATCACTAAACAAGTTTAATCTATCAAACATACCTGCATTATTGATTAATCCAGCACCTATAATATAAATTGAAAGAGGAAGTAAATTCATTATAAGATACATTGTAGGAGACATTATAGACATCATTCTTTGGTTGAACATCTGCGTATTAGTAAGTTTTTGATTAGCATCTTCAAACCTATCTTCCTGATATTTTTCAGCATTAAACGCTCTTATAACACGTACTCCAGTTAAGTTCTCACGGGTTTTATCATTTATGTTATCGATTAGCTTTTGAACAATTTTAAATCTTGGTAAAACAATAAGCATTAACGTACATATAACAGATAGCATAACAACTACCGCAACTCCTGTTGCAATACTCCATCTATAATTTTTACCTAATATTTTAAGAATTGCCCAAACAGCTGTAATAGGAGCTTTTATAATCATTTGAAGTCCCATTGACATAAACATTTGAATGTTTGTAATATCATTTGTTGTTCTTGTAATTAAGCTACTAGTTTTAAACTTTTTTATCTCTTCCATACTAAAACTTTGTACCTTGGAAAATAAAGTTTTTCTAGTCTTTTGAGAGAATGTTGCAGAAATATAAGATGTTAAGTATCCAACTATAAATGCTGATATAAGCGAACCTAATGCACATAAAAGCATATAACCACCTTGTGATAGTATGTCAGACATCTTACTTCCTTCTGTTTGAACTAGCTTTGTTATTTCAGACATATAATCAGGAAGTCTTAAATCAAGCCATACCTGAAATATAATTAACAAAGTACATACAAGTACTAAAAAATAATCTTTTTTATTAAATTCTTTTAACAACTTAGTCATAATCTTTTCCTTTCTTATTTTAAATTATCCGCTAATTTATCAATCACCTTAAAAAATACTTTTTTCTCTTCTAATGATATGCCATTTAATAGTTCTTTTTCAAACTTTTTAACTTTTATGTTCATTTCATTATGTCTTTTTACGCTTAAATTAGTTAAAGTAACTTCTTTTTTTCTAGTATCTTTTTTGGAATCAATTCTTTTTATTAAACCATTTTTCTCCATTGTCTTTAAGATGCCAGATACGGTCGAACGCCTTATATCTGCTTCCTTTTCAATATCACTTTGATATACGGTATTATCCCTATTCACATACAAGTATCTTAATATTTCAGCTTGTACGTGAGATATATTTTTTATGTTTTCTTTTTTTAGATACTTTAATATTTTCCTATTTATTAAATTATCAAGTCTTTTTATTTCGAAAGCTACTTTTCTTTCCATAATATTCACCACACTTTTGTAAGGTAACTAACAAAAATAATTCTATCAACTTAAGTGTTATAAGTCAACAGAATTATTATTAAAAATTATTAAAATTAAGTTACTTTTGAACAAATATATATTTGATATTTAAATTTAGTTTTACGTTTCCTTTAGGAAGTTCATTTCCATCAAAACTTATTTTTAAATAACAGGAATGAACTTCATTTGGCTGAAGTGTTCCTTTAAAGATTTTATCTTCTATTCTGATACTATTAAGTGCTTTTTCTATCTCATTATCATCTGTTTTTCCATCACCATCAAAATCAGCTTCTTTAAAAATAGTTTTTGCAATATCAAAATTTATTTTATTTTTCTTTTCCATATCATTTATAAGTGTTTTTTCATATTTTGCTTTTAAACTACCAGAATTAATAACATCATAAGTAAACAAAACACTATCACCTGGCTTTGTTAGTGAAATAGAAAAATCACCTATATAAGTTTTATCATTTTTAAAAGACGGATATTTAATTATTTTGGCACTACCATATGTTTTAGATTCTAAACTATCAAAATGAACGTTCCATCTTGCATCTGTTATATCACTATTTTTATTTATTTTGGCTGTTTTACTCATCGCAGTATATGCAATTGCTAATGATAAAACAGACACTATAAGTGCTATAAAAGCCATTATCTTTATGTTTTTTTGTTTATTTTCTTTCATAAAACTATCTCCTATTTTCTAAAATGATATTAACACAACACTTAGATTTGGTCAACCTGTTTTAATTTTCCAATACCTATATGAATTTCTTTTTTATTTATTAATAAACTCTTTAATTTTACTTGTAAAGATGTTTTACATACTAATAAATTATAGTCTTTTATATAAACGTCATTAAAAACAAAATCCAAAATATCTCTAGTGCACTCTCCCATTGATTTTATAGAAAACAACTTACTAAATTTTAGTATATTTGAATTATCATCTAATAACGCTAAGACCTCAGGACTTAAAAGCCACGACTCTATGTAATAATTAATATCTTTAACATTAAAATATCTTTCTATTTCATAAGTAGATTTTCTTATTGAACTACGTACGTCTTCTTCATTTAAACTAGCTCCTTTCGGCACGTGCATTTTTATGCATTCTTCCTTCTCTTTAGTAATAGGATTTTCTGATACTAACTCGTACTGAAAACCACCTACTTCAATTATTCTTAAATTAATAAAGTAACTAGCCCAAAGCATCTGAGATATCCTAACGCTTTCATATCCTCTTATATATATATCATCTAATAGTGCATTTTTAACTCTTTTTATATGAATACTTTTTTGTTCGTCCGATAAGTTATATTTACTCATATTTTTCCTGTGTATATCATAACCTAATAAAATCATAACTGATGTTATAAACAAATTGCAATCTCCAAATAACTCACTTACCTTTTTCATTTTCCAAAGCTTAGAAAGACCTTCTTTATTTCTATCATATAATTTATAAAATAATTCTTCTACTTTATTTTTTAACACTTCATTATTATTTATATCATATACAACTTCAAGACATCTTTTTTTATATTCCTCATCTTTAATACCATAAAAATGTAACGCTTCTATTATTTTCTCTTGCATGTTATATCCCTCTAATTTCTATTTTATATATCCTTGTTCTTACACTTAAAATATTAACACATTCGGCATACCTTGACAATTGTTATTTATAAGTAAGCAAGGTAATATGTGATATAAAGTAGATATGTTTTAAACCACATAAGTTTATGAGCACGTATTATATACTTATTATAACATAGCATTAATTCTTTTTAATAATTCTTGAACAAATATCTCTTCATGCTCTCTATTTATATAACTGTAACTTTTTCCTAAATCTTTTAAAGACATTCCGCTACTATATACTATATTTCTATCTAAAATAATATATCTATCATGAAATGGATTTTTATTTATAAATTCTATATTTTCATATTGAGTTTTATATTTTTTTGCTAATAATTCATCTATATTTTTAGATATAATTATTATTTTTTTATCTATATTTCTTAATATATCAAAAAGTTCTTTATTAGAATAATTATCTATTATAATTATTTCATTATTTGCTTCATTAAAGATATCTATTAAAATACTATAAGAGTCATATATTTTTCCTTCATAAATAATCGTTTTTTCTTTCGATGAAAATTTATCAAATGATTCTTCTAACTTTAGTATTCTTTCTTCATGATTTATTAACATTTTATTATTTTTTAATTCTTCTGATATATATTTTTTCATCAAAACAAATGCATCCATTATTTGAAGTGTCATTTGTGAAGCTTTTTTTCCTTTTAAAATTGTAGCAAGCATATAAACTCCTTGCTCAGTAAATACTCTTGGATTACTTCTAGATTTAGAACTAACATTTGCGGTCAAATATTTTGACCACAAATCTTTACATTCATGATTTGTTAATTTAAAGCTATATCTTTCAGGAAATTTATCTTTATTATTTTTTACTGCTTGATTAATTTCTTTAGTTCCATTTTTGCATTCATAAAGTTTTGCTAAATCAGAATCTAGCATTACTTCTACTCCTCTAATTTTATAAATCATACTTTCAATTTTTTCTTTTTCTATTAATTCATTCATAGTTTTTTTCTCCTTTGCCAATAAAAAAGAGACATACCTAATAAAAGTATATCTCCGCATTCATGCATATAAGATTAGTTGCTTTATCTTATAAACGCTAGTCGACCAAATTGTCATATTAATACTTAGCAACTTAATTAATACATATAAATCATATCAAAATAATATTTTTATAGCAAGGTATATTTAATAAATATGACCTATTAATTTATAAGTTAGTTAGATTTTCTTTCTAACACACATACACACTCAATGTGGCTAGTATTAGGAAACATATCAAATGGTACTATCTTTTTAATGTCATACATGTCATTTAAATAAGATAAATCTCTTGCCATAGTAACTGGGTTACATGATATATAAACTATTTTTCTTGGCATCATTTTTTTAATTATTGCAATAGCCTTTCTATCTACTCCAGCACGTGGTGGATCAACAAACAAAACATCTATTTTTTCTTTTATTTTGCTTACTACCTTAGATGCATCACCACATATAAAGCTTTCGTTATTTATGTCATTTATTCTTAAATTTTCTCTTGCATTAATAATAGCATCTTCTACTATTTCAACTCCAATTACCTTTTTAACATGACTTGATAAAATCATACCAATCGTACCTGTTCCGCAGTATAAATCAAGAACCACATCATCTTTTTTTAACTTAGCAAGTTTAATAGCTTCATCATACATCTTTTCAGCTTGCATACCATTTACCTGGAAAAATGATTTAGAAGAACAATTAAACATAAGTCCGTTAGATATCTCTTTTATATATCCTGTTCCGAAAAGCACCTTATCATTAAATATAACCGTTTTTAAATTACTTATATTAGAAGTTAAATAATTTATTATTCCTACATCATCTTGGCTTAAAGAATATATATCTATTAAAATATCATCCATTGCATTACCATACTTTATGGTAACCGTTTTTATCTTGTTTTTAAACCCTTTTATATATGTTCTAATAACTTTAATAGCTTCATTTATTTCACCTGCCGCAAGAAGGCAATTATCTATATCTATTAGCTGGTAAGTTCCTTCTCCATAAAAACCAATTTTATCATCTTCTACTTTTAAACTAATTTTATTTCTATAATTATCATTTTTAAAAGACGGAATAACATCTTCTACTTTTTTGTCTATCTTGCCTATTCTTTTAAGTGCATTTTCTATTTTTTCCTTTTTAAACTTCAGATTTTCTTTCATTTCTTGATGTCTTAAATTACAACCACCACACTCTTCATAATAAGGACAAGATGGTTTTACTCTTTTATCAGATTCTTTTAAAACTTGGACTAACTTACCCTTTGCAAAATTCTTTTTTATTTCAGTTACTCTAAATCTTATTTTTTCACCCTTTAATGTTTTAGGAACAAAAACAATTATGCCACCTACTTTGCAGACACCTTTTCCTTCATTTTCTAATCCTATTACTTCTGCTTCATATATTTCGTCTATTTTTAAAGTATTTATCATATTAATCACCTTCTTAATTATACAATATATTAACATTAAGAAAAAGAAAAATAAGTATTTAATGTAAAGACTTATTCTTCTTCTGATAGTTTCTTATAAAATTCAAATCTTTTAATTGCAGATTCTTTATTCAATTTAAATAATTCTTCTGCTTTTTTCTCATTAAATAATTTTGTCATCTGATACCTGTTTTCATTATTTAAGAACTCTTCATACTTGTCAAAGTTTGGGTTCTTATAATCAAGTGTTAACTTATCATTTTCTGGATTATATCTAAATAATGGCCAGTATCCACTTTCTACTGCAAGTTTTTCTTCTTTTATACTGTTTTTCATACCACTTTTAATTCCGTGTGTAATGCAAGGTGCATATGCAATTACAATTGATGGACCTTTATGTTTTTCAGCCTCATCTAATGCTTTTATTGTCTGCTGCATATTGCCTCCTAAAGATATTGATGCAACATAAACGTTATCATATGACATAAATATTCTTGCCAAATCCTTTTTAGTGCCAGTTTTACCACCTGATGCAAATTTAGCAGTTGCACCACTTCTAGTAGACTTAGACTTTTGACCTCCAGTATTTGAGTAAACTTCTGTATCTAAAACTAGTACGTTTACGTCTTCCCCACTTGCCATAACATGATCTAATCCGCCAAAGCCAATATCATAAGCCCAGCCATCACCACCTATTATCCAAGTTGTTTTAGGTAAAATATATTTCTTCAATCTTTCTGCTTTAATAGCTTCATTAAAATCAAAGTTGTTTATTAATTTTTTTGAACTTTCTAAATCATAATCATTATTAATCCAGTTATCTACTAATTCTTTATTTTCTTCTGATAGATTGCTATTTTTAAAAATATGAATAAGTTTTTCTTTTTGAAGTATATCTCCCATTTTAATACCTAATCCAAATTCAGCATTATCTTCAAATAAAGAATTAGCCCAAGATATGCTATATGGCATCGCTGGATGAGATCCTCCGTATATAGAAGAACATCCTGTTGCGTTTGCAATTACTAATCTTTCACCAAAAAGTTGTGTTAATAATTTAACGTAAGGTGTTTGTCCGCATCCTGCACAAGCTCCAGAAAATTCGAATAATGGTTTTTCAAACTGTGAACCCTTTATCGTTGTTTTAGGTAAAATATTCTTATTTTTAACAGTATCAAAAATCATGTCTACATTTTTACGTTCTACTTTTACTGCTTCCTTCATCTTAAGTGCTTTTTCTTTTGCAGGACAAACAGATGCACACACACCACATCCTGTGCAATTTTCTTTTGATATTGCCATGTAAAAATATAAATCATCTTTTCCAGGTATCTTTTTTACCTTACCTTCTAAGTTAAACTTATTAACTTCATCAATTGTTAGCGCAAAAGGTCTTATAACAGCATGAGGACAAGCTAACGCACACATATTACATTCTATGCAATTTTCTTTATTCCAACAAGGAAGCATCTTTGCAATATCTCTTTTTTCTAACTTAGAAGTACCTGGTTTAAATGAACCATCTTTATTTTTAATAAAGTCTTTAACAGTTAAGCTATCTCCTTTTAAACTAGATTCATATAGAAGAACTTTATCAGTTATTAAACTAGGATTTATCTTTTCATCAGCATTTAAAGAAGTCATGTTTATTTCTACTTCTTCTAAAGCATCTTCTGACCTTTTAATAGCTTCTAAATTTGCATTTACTATTTCCTCACCTTTTTTAGCAAACTTCTTTTTAATCTGTTCCTTTATTTTTCCTATAATTAAATCATAGTTTACTAATCCTGCAACCTTAAAGATTATAGATTCTAATATCATACTTATTTTATTTGGTATATTACATTCTTCTGCTATTTTATTTGCATCTATTACATACATTTTTATTTCTTTATCTATTATTGTTTTCTTAACTTTATTTGGTAAAAATTTAATTAATTCATCACCTTTTTTAGAACTTACTAAGATAAATGTTCCACCTTTTTTTATTTTATCTACTATATCATATTTAAGTAAATATGAATCTTTAGTACATACTAAAAGGTTTGCCTTTTTTATATAATATGGTCTTTTTATATCTTCTTTTGATACCCTTAAATTAGATATTGTAACACCACCAGATTTTTTAGAATCATACTTAAAATATCCTTGAACATATGCATTAGTATAATTTCCAAGTATGGTAATAATATCTTTTGATGCTGTTACCATTCCATCAGAACCATAACCATATACTAGTATTTCTCTTGTACCTTTATGTTTTATATTATAAGGATTAATCTTAATACTTTTATTTGTTAAATCATCTGTTATACCAACGGTAAATCCATTAAAAGGTTTATCATCTAGAAAATCAAATACAGATTTAATCATAGAACAGTCAGTATCTTTACCAGAAAGACCATATCTTCCTCCTACTATTAAAGGTTTTATATTCTTTTCTTGATACATAGCACATACATCTAAATATAGTGGTTCTCCAGCACTTCCAGGTTCTTTTGTTCTATCTAAAACCGCTATTTTAGATACTGTTTTTGGCATAACATCAAAGAAGTATTTGCTACTAAAAGGTCTATATAAATGAACTTCTAAAAGACCTAATCCTTCTTCATTTTGAACTACTTCACGCACTGTATCACAAACAGATCCCATTGCAACTATAACTTTTCTTGCGTACTTATCACCATAATAATTAAATGGTTTATAATCTTTACCAGTTATTTCATTAATCTTTTGCATATAGCTATTTACAACGTCTGGCATTCTTTCATAAACTTCATTTCTAGCTTCAGTATTTTGAAAATATATATCATCATTTTGTGTTGTACCACGAATTACTTTTTTAGCAAGTAGGCTGTTATCTTTAAAGTCTTCTAGTGCTTTTCTATTTATTAGGTAATTTAAATCTTTTCCATCTAAAACCTCTATTTTTTTAAGTTCATGAGAAGTTCTAAAGCCATCAAAAAAGTTTAAAACAGGAAGCCTATTATCAATAGAAGATAAATAAGATACCGCAGTTAAATCCATAACATCTTGAACACTTGATGATGAAATCATTGCAAAACCAGTTTGTCTTACTGCATATATGTCTTGATGATCTCCTAAAATACTTAAAGCATGAGTTGCAATAGATCTTGCCGCTACATTTATAACACAAGGAAGTAATTCACCTGCTATTTTATACATACTAGGTATCATAAGTAAAAGGCCTTGTGATGCTGTATAAGTTGTTGCAAGACATCCTGCTTGTAAAGCACCGTGCACAGCTCCTATTGCACCTGCTTCACTTTGCATTTCAACTACTTTAACAGGATTACCATATAAATTGTTAAATTTCTTACTTGATAATTCATCTACTTTTTCAGCCATAGCAGAAGCTGGAGTTATAGGATAAATTGAAGCAAGTTCACTAAATAAATAAGATATATAACTACAAGCCTCATTACCATCCATTACTTTATAATTTTTCATTTAAATCATTCCTTTACTATATAAATAAATTATACCATTAAATAAAGCTTTTTAAAAGGTTAAAAAATTTGCAAATATAATATGAATATGCTATAGTATATGCTTACAAAAGAGGTGTTTTTTAAATGGATGATAAAATTAAAACTATTTTAAAAGCCAATCATTTATATGATAAGGATAATAAAAAACTTGAAAATTTTAATATAACCCATAATAAATTGGATGAATTTTATGATACATACAAGCAAAATCATACTAATAAACAATCAATTCCAGAAGTTAAAAGAGATAAAGAAGGAAGAATAATATTAGAAGAAATCCCATTTATAGTATCTAATACTAAAGAGTTATATATAAACTGGTTATTACTTAATAACGGAACTAAATTACTAATAAAGGAAAATAGACTAAAAGGAGAAAATGATTTTGAAATTCTAATGTCATATTTTCTAAAACAACTTGATATGAAACATGCCAGGTATGATGTTGCAACATATAAAGACAAAGAATATTTAGTTTCACCATCATTTTTAAGAAATGGTGAAAAGATAAATTTAACATTTGAAAAACATCCTAATATAAAAAATGGATATAACAAAATGAAAGAATATAATGGTGAAACATTTTTCTTAAAAACATGTTTTATAGATAGAATATATGGTAATATTGATAGATTTCCATGTAACTTTGGAGTTATAACAGGTGCTAAAATAAATGGTAAAAATGCACAAACAAGATTATGTCCATTATTTGATAATGTTGATTTAAACTCAGTATTAGTAAGAGAAGAAAAATATGGATTCTTCCCTTATATAAATAATAAAATATCAAGCTGCCAAGATATATTTTCATACCTCTTAGAATATGAAGAAATAATGAATTTTACAAATAAGCAGTTAAGAAAATCTAACATTTATAAAGCACTTTGCGAAATAGAAAAAGATAAAAAAATAACAATGGATAATGACTGGTATAATGAAATTCAAAATTTCTTTAAAGATAGTGAGTATCTAATAAATAATGCATTAAAAGATAAAGGGAAAGCTTTTTCAATTAAATTAACATAAAAAAATAGTTAGTCTTTAAAAACTAACTATTTTTTCTTGCATCAAATTTCTTTCTTTCTTCAGTATTAAGTATTTTCTTTCTCATTCTAAAGTTTTCAGGTGTAACTTCTACTAATTCATCAGAGTTAATATAATCTAAGCATACTTCTAAAGATAATTTACGTGGTCTTTTTAATACTACTGTATGATCTTTACCAGCACTTCTTGTATTAGTCTGTTGTTTTTGTTTTACAACGTTTACTGCTAAATCATTTTCACGATTGTTTTCACCAACTATCATACCTTCATATACTTCACATCCAGGTTCAATAAACATAACCCCTCTATCTTCTAACTGACCAAGACCATATGCTGATGCTTTACCATTTTCCATAGAAACTAAAACACCTAGTTTTCTTTCTCCTACAACAGCGTCTGCCATTGGTTTATAACTATTAAAGGTATGGTTAATAATTCCATAACCCTTAGTCATAGTCATGTAATCAGTCATAAATCCAATAAGTCCACGAGATGGAATAGAATAATTTAATCTTACTTGGTTTTGGTGGTTTGTCATTTGAATCATTTCTGCTCCACGAGTTCCAAGTGCTTCAATTACAGAACCTACATTCTCTTCTGGTACTTCTAATTGTAAATCTTCATATGGTTCACAAAGTACTCCATCAATTTCCTTTACGATAACTTCTGGTTTTGATACTTGCATTTCATAACCTTGTCTTCTCATATTTTCAATTAAAATAGATAAATGTAGTTCTCCACGTCCTGATACAATCCAACTTTCAGTATCATTTTGTCTTACTTTTAAAGATACGTCTCTTTGGGTTTCTTTTATTAATCTTTCTTCTAGTTTTCTTGCTGTTACAAACTTACCTTCTCTTCCTGCAAAAGGAGAGTTATTAACAGAAAACGTCATTTGAAGAGTTGGTTCATCTATTCTAAGAGGTTCTAGAGCTTCTTCTTTTCCTACAGTACACACAGTTTCTCCAACAGATATATCTGGAAGACCTGCAATTGCAACTATTTCTCCTGCGTGAGCTTCTTTAACTTCGATTCTCTTAAGTCCTAAGAATCCAAATAATTTTTGAATTCTAAATTGTTTAATTGTTCCGTCTAATCTAACACAAGATACGTTTTCATTTTCTCTTATAGTACCACGTGCAATTCGTCCAATACCAATTCTTCCAACATAGTCATTATAATCTAATAAAGCAGGTTGAAATTGAAGTGGTGATGATACGTCTTGTTCTGGAGATGGAACATATTTTACAATCATATCTAAAACTGGATCCATGGTATGCTTTTGAGTAGATAAATCCTTTTCCAAGCTTGATGTACCATTTAATGCCGATACATATACAACTGGGAACTCTAATTGTTCATCATCTGCTCCTAATTCTATAAATAATTCTAATACCTCATCTAATACTTCATCTATTCTAGTAGATGGTTTATCTACTTTATTAATTGCAACTATTGGTTTAACTCCTGCTTCTAAAGCTTTTTTAAGTACGAATCTTGTTTGTGGCATAGTTCCTTCATAAGCATCTACAACAAGTAATACACCATCTACCATGTGCATTATTCTTTCTACTTCACCACCAAAGTCAGCATGTCCTGGAGTATCTAATATATTGATTCTATAGTTTTTATAATTAATAGCAGTTGTTTTAGCAAGTATTGTTATACCACGTTCTCTTTCTATATCATTAGAGTCCATTGCTCTATCCATTATTTGTTGATTTTCTCTTAAAGTATCTGATTGCTCCAATAATTGATTAACAAGTGTTGTTTTACCATGGTCAACATGGGCAATTATTGCAACGTTTCTTATTTCCATAAATTACACCTCTTTTTCACTAACTCGTTAATTATAACACAAAATAAGCAAATGTTACAAAAAACTTTATTGTATAATAAAAAAAGTAAGACTATCTAGTCATACTTTTTTCGCTTTGAGGTATTTTTATTGTTTGACCTTCAACAATTTTATTAATGCTTTCTATTGATGAATTGTACCTCATTATATCATCACAACTTACGCCATAATTATTTGCTATTTCTGGTAATGTATCTCCTTTTTGAATAGTGTAATATTCAAAACTTATAGGCTCATTTTCTTTATTAAATGCATCATTCATTTCATCAGCTAATTCTTTATCAGTAGTTGTAATATTAAGTACATCACCTTCTCTTAAAATACCATCTGATGTTTTTATTTTGCAATTAAATCTCTTTTGTAAAGCATATATTGTATCACCATATTCTACTTTATACTTAAAAGTATATAGTTCTTCTTGTTTATCATTTTCTTCTATTTCTTTTTTTATTTCAGCAGACTTATCTTTTATTTCTTCTGCCTTGTCCTTACTGACAGTTAAATTAATCGTATCATCCTTATAAACCTCATCTTTATCACTAAACCATTCATTAGCTGGTAAGTTGTACCAAGACGTATCATATGTTTCATTTATGTCTGAAATAGAATTATCATCTAAAACAGGAACCTCAATCGTTTCTAAGTTTTTAACAGCTTGTTTTGCACCAATCATTATAACTCCTGCTCCCATAACAGCTAGTACAATTTTTCCTATCTTCTTTAGTTTTTTTCTATTGAATTTTACTTTATTTATTTTTTTGGATTTCTGTTTTTCATTTATAGCTTCATCTTGCCCTCTAGGTTTAATACTTCTATTATTTACCATATTAAAAACTTCTTTATTTTCCTTATCAAATGCACCTGCTATATTATGATTTCTATTATATGCATCTGGATTTTCTTTCCACTTTTTAAACTCATCTAATATTTCATCTATTCTACCATCAAATTTTCCATCTCCATTATATCTTTTAAGTCTTGCAACAAAAGTATCAACCGTGTCTTTTAAGTTTTCCATATCTTCTTCATATAATGGTTTTGGCAAAAATGGAATAAGAGAATACAAATTATGGTAAATATTTTCTTCTTTCATGATAAAACCTCCCTTATCATAACTACATTAATAATACCAAAAATAAATAAAAAACGCAAATTAAAAGAAGTGCTTATCTACACTTCTTGAATAACAGTAATAATCATAGGTTTACATTCAGTTTCATCATATAAATAATTACTTAAACGTTCTCTAATTCCTAATTTGATTTTATTATAATCAACATAATTATTATCAGTATTTTCATTTATTACCTCAAGAGAAATACGTTTCATTTCATTAATTAAATCAGTACTTTCTCTAACGTAAATAAATCCTTTTGTTAAAACTTGTGGATATGCTAATATCTCTTTAGTTTGTTTATCTAGTGTTGCACATATAATTACAATACCATTATCAGATAAAAGTTCTCTATCTTTTAATACCAAACCACCAATATCTTGAGATGAATTACCATCTATTAAAATATCATCAGTTTTAACTTTTTCACGAGTTTCTTTTAAATTACCATTAATAAATGTTACAACATCACCATTTTGTTTTAACAAAATGTTTTCCTTTTTCATTCCTATGTGACTTGCGGCATTAGCATTCGCTACCATATGACGATACTCACCAATAACAGGCATATAGTACTTAGGATTCATTAAATCAAGCATAAGCATTATATCTTCACTTGAAGCATGATGAAGTAAGTTATCTTTCTTAGACATGGTAACAACTGATGCTCCTGCTTTTGAAATATCATCAATTACCTTAATTGCAAGTTTTTCATTATAATCATTTATAGGTTCCATAAAGAAAACCGTATCTGTTTGTTTTATTTTAACAAACTTATCATAACCATTAATTATTCTATTTAAATTCATAAATGGCTTTTCTCTTTCATTAGAAATTAAAATAACAGCATCCTTATCATTTATGTTACTTAAATCACCTATTCTAGATTTATCAAAATCTATATATTTACTATCTAATATATCATTAATAATTCCTTGAAGCTTATGTCCCATAACAACTACCCTTCTAGTAGTTTTAGAAATCTCTTTAAATAATTCTTCTATTCTAGATACATGAGCTGTAAAAACTGTAACTATAATTCTATTATCAGTCTTACTTAAAGTATCACGAATAAGCTTTGAAATACGGTTTTTAGGAGATGTATAACCTATCTTATCAGCATACATAGATTCACCTAGCAAACACAAAACACCTTGTTTTCCAATATATGCAAGTTTACCTATATCAGCTTTATAAGGACCTAACATAGTTGCATCAAAAACATAATTACCAGTATAGAAAATAGTTCCATCATGAGTGTTTAAGGCATACCCAACATTATCTGGTATAGAGTGCGTAAGTCTTACAGGAAAAATACTATTCTTACCAAAGTTAATTTTCTTATGTGGATCAATTACTACAAGATTCTTAAATTTAATATTTTCACTTTCTAGTTCTTTCTTTAATATATCAGCAGTAAATCTTGTTGCAAATACCTTTATTTTAGGTATTTCTTTTATAATATCACATACTGCTCCCATGTTTTTTTCATGACCATGAGTTATAAATAAACCTTTTATGTTTTTAATGTTTTCCTTTATATAATCAAAGTTAGGTATAACATAATCAACCCCTAAAAGCTTATCACTAGCATACTTTAAACCTGCATCAAAAACAAATATATCATTATCAACCTTAACAACATACATATTCTTTCCTTCTTCATTAAGGCCACCTAATGCAAATATCTTAATCTTACTCATTATATTTCCCTCCTTTCTTTAAATTAAGCTAAATAATTATAGCATATTTTAGAAAAAATATCTAGAGTACTGAAAAGAAGGGCCACAATGCTTAAATTTTTATTTATACGATAAGTGTATTAAAACAAATTAATTAGTGATTTTCAATTTTTTGTTTTCTTTTTCTAACTCTTTCAAACTCTTTTTAGGAGTTGGCATATCTTCAGGCATAGTTCCACCTAATTTCTTAATCGTATATCTAATTTCCTTACCAACCTCATAATGTATGTCATTAGCATTACTTTCTCCTTGCACTTTATCTTTTAAAAGCTTTTGTTTAGTTTGATTAATACGAAAAAGATTTGCAACTAACTCATCCTCACTCATATTATCTAAAATATCTTCTCTATATCTTAATTTTTTTCTTTTTGCTATATCATTTGCAGTCTCACCACCATATAATCCTTTATATCCAGCATTATGAAATTTATCAAAGTTTCTAACACCTACATTTCTTGCAACCATATTTAAAGAATAATTTCCTTTTCTAGTTAAGTTTCTTTGGTAGAATCTTTTTTCATCTTCAGTTAACATTGAATACTCTTTTTCGGATAATTCTTGTTTTCTTGTTTGGATTGCAAAATAAGTTTGACCTAGAGCTATAATTTCTTTTTTAGGATTACCATTCATTACAATTAAATAACAAGCATATCTAGATAATTTATAATCTATTACTTTTCTTGCTGCACCTTTTGCTAATTTTATCATTTTGCGTTGTACCGCAAAATGATCATCTACATTATATTTACTTTCTTTGCAAGCAACTTTAGTTCTTACAATTTATACTTCTTGATGTTTCAGAACCTATATCAACCATTTTGCCGACCTTGGCAAAATGGTCATTAATTTTTATTTTATTATTATCATAAGAAATTATTGCTCTGTTAATTACTTCATTAAATATTCTCCACTGATGATATCCTAAAGTACTTTGTAACTCACAAGCTAGCCAATATTCATTACCATTTTCATCAATATGCTTTATATCTTCAAATATCTTTTCTGTATATAATTCAATTTTATAATAAATAAGTATTCCAACAAATGAGTATAAGGTATCTATTAAAACATATTACATTATTTACTAACTATTAATTTTTTTTCTTTTTCTAATTCTTTTAAGCTTTTTTCAGGAGTAGGAAGATTTTCAGGCATAGTTCCACCATTTTTGGCAATTACTTTCCTAATATTTTTTCCAATATTATAATGAGTTTCATTAGCATCATTTTCACTAGATATATTATCTCTTTTTAATTTTGATTCAGTTTGAGTTATACGAAAAAGGTTGGCCGCTAATTCTTCACTTCCCATATTATCTAGAATGTCTTCTCTATATCTTAATTTCTTTCTTTTTGCAATATCATTTGCAGTCTCACCACCATATAATCCTTTATATCCAGCATTATGAAATTTATCAAAGTTTCTAACACCTACATTTCTTGCAACCATATTTAAAGAATAATTTCCTTTTCTAGTTAAGTTTCTTTGGTAGAATCTTTTTTCATCTTCAGTTAACATTGAATACTCTTTTTCAGATAATTCTTGTTTTCTAGTTTGGATTGCAAAATAAGTTTGAGCAAGTGCTATTGTCTTTTTTCTTGAATCACCATTTTGTGCAATTAAATAACACGCATATCTAGACAATTTATAATCTTGTATATTAGTAATAGCATTATTGCTTCTTTTTGACAACTTGTTGATCTCAACAAGTTGTTCATTTTCATTAAATCCTGAATTTATACAGGTCTTTTTTGCTTTATTTAAAACCTTTAAAAAATTTCGCCAATCCTTATACTCTAAAACTTTTGCAAGTTCTCTAGCACGCCAATATTCATTACCAACTTCGTCTATATGTTTTATATCCTCAAACATCTTTTCTGTATATTCTTTTAGTTCATTCATAAACTCTCTCCTTTTTTTAGTTTTATATAATAAAATACAAAACCTAAAAAAAGTGTCGTTTTATGACACTTAAAAGATATTTTTATTTCAACATAAATTCAGACAAGCTCAATTACTTCTTTATTTGAATTACTAAACATTACAATCAAATAACAATCATATCTTGTTAGTTTATAATCAATTATATTTCTTGTTGTATTTGAACCTATACTAACCATCTTATCAGTGCCGATAAAATGGTCCATAACATTATTATTACTATTTTTACAATTCTCTATAGCCTTTTTTATTGTGCTTGAAAACCTTTGCCATAATGTATATTCAAGTAAAGGCATCAATTTTCTTGCTAGCCAATACTCTTTTTCTTCTTCATCTATATGTTTTATATCCTCAAACATTTTTTCTGTACATTCTTTTAGTTCATTCATAAACTTTCTCCTTTTTTTAGTTTTATATAATAAAACATCAAAAATAAAAAAAGTGTCGTTTTATGACACTTTTTTATTTTAATACTTCTTTTATTTTTAACTTAGCTTCATTTACCATATCATAGTTAGGATATGTAACATAGTCCTTTAAGGTACTTGAAGAATGAACTAAATCATTTCCAGCTGTACCATCTACAATTTGATAATTTATAGTCCAATCTTTAGGATTATCTATATAATTACTTATTAAAGAACTAACAATACTTCTAGATATATTAGTTTCATATAAATCACTTAATTCATTTAAAGTTTCATTATAATTAACTAAAGTTTTAGAACTTGCTAATTTCTTAAAAATTGCTAACATAATTTTTTGACAATTTTCTTGTCTTGCTTTATCACCACCATATAGATTTAATCTTTCTCTAGCTACTGTTAAAGTTTGAATTCCATTTAAATGTTGGCAACCTTTTTTTACTCTAAACTTAACTCCTTTACTATCATCATAAGAGTCCTCTATTAAAGCATGAGTAGTTGTATAAGACTTATCAGAACAAAATTCTATACCACCTACATAATCAGTAATCTTAACTAAACTACTAGTATTAAATATTACTTGATAATCTATTTTAGTATCAAATAATTTTTCTAGTGTTTTTCTATTCATATCTTCACCATAAGCATTTATAAAACTTAATTTATCCTTTAAACCATTCTTACCTGGAACCTCTAAATAATAATCCCTTGGTATACTAGTCATAAGAACAGTATTATTTTTAGTATTAATAGAAAGAATCATATTAAAATCCATTAGTTTAGCAAAATCACGACCACCTATAAATACATTAAAATTATCTGATTTACTATCCTTTGTTTTAATCTTCTTATATAAATTAAATTTATATATAATATCATAATCATCTCTTTTTAAATCCTTATTTAAACTAAATACTATTTCATAACTAGAACTATCCATTAACATAAATCTATTAGTATTATCAGAAACACTAGAAATCATTTTATTTAAATCATTATAAGATACATTATTAACCTTATAAGACTTACTAAGCTTATTAAAAGCATCATCAATATTTAAAGTAGACTTATAAGTAGCAATATTCCCTTTTATATCTGATTCCTTATAATTATTCTTCTTAAGAGAAATTACATAATACTCACTCTTAGATTCTATAACATTACTAAAAGACTTATTTAAATAACTATTAGTAACTGATAAATAATATATAAATATTATATTTATAACAGAAGATAAAATAAGAATTATACTACTAATTACTTTAAATACTTTCCTTTTATTATTTAAAAGTACAATAAATATAGCTTGAATAAATAGTAATAATATTGATACTAATACACTATACTTAACTGGTAACATATCAATTTTAAATATTAAAAATATTAAAACCATTGCTATAATAAAACTTATTATACTTAATATATTTCTTTTTTTAAATTTCATATTAAAACCTTCTTTCTATTTCTTCATAATTTAATTATACCAGTTATTGTTAGATATTTAAATAAGATTTTTTTAATCTCTTGCAAATAAATCCCTTGTATATACCTTGTTCATTACATCATAAATATTTTCATCATCGTTATTTACTATAATAACATCTGCAATATGATCTTTTCTAGTTTTATTACTTTCAACTATTGCACTAATTAAATTTTCATTTCTAATCCTTTAAAATTTAAATTGAAAAGAATCTTATTTATTACATTTTATAACTTTAATAATTAATATACTAATTAAACTACCTACGCTATCGATTAATACATCTAATACTTGGCCTGTTCTACCATATACAAATAACTGATGTGTTTCATCTAAAGATGCATATATAACACATATAATCATTGATAAAAGTAATTTATGATTTATCTTAGCACAAGAAAATATACCATAAATAAATATTCCAAGCAAGAAATAAATACTAAAATGAGCAAATTTTCTAACTGGATAATTTAACTTAGTAATAACTTTTTCTTCATCAACTTTTTTATTAATGACTTTTTCAAATACTCTTACTGAATATATAATTATGTTTTTACTAGTACTATTAGATTCCATAGTATTCTTACTAGAAAAACAAAATATAGTTATCATACATAATAACGCTAATAAAATATTTATGATTAATTTCTTCATTTTTATCACCTGCTTAATTTTCACAAAAGTATATTACAATTATATATCCTAGTCAAACACTTTTAAAAGAAATGTCATATATACTTTTTTTCAAAATTTCAGAGCCAGCTTAAACATTTTGTTTTTTCTCACCAATTAAAATTGGATTAATCTTTTTCAACACTATATAAATCAAATTACAAACAATCAAAGTTAAGATAACAATAATTGTAGCATAAAAGAAATTTCTTCTTATTTGATCTGAACTGCAATTTAAGAAAGTTGACATTATTTTAATAAAAACTCTATATATTGGACCGTGAATACATAATATTACTAAAGAAATTTTCCCTACTTTTTTAAGAATAATGTCCTTTTTCTCAATTAATTTGGAAAATATCATAAAAGCAAGAATTGATAATAAGCCACTAATATAATATAATCCTATTTTGTTGAAATAACTATAAGAAATATAAACAAAAACAATAATTATTGTTCCAATAACAAAATCAAATAATTTACTATGATTAAAAATGTTAATTTTACTTTTATTATTGTAGTAAAAATTACCAATTGCAAAATAAAGCATTAAATCAAATCTATTACAACTAAAAGGCAAATTGTTAATTTTTATAAATGGATAAATTATCCCTAATACAATAAAAATTATTCTTGAAACTTTGGCACTTGTCTTATTCTGTAAAAAATTATACATAACAATAACAAAATAAAAAAATGGTAAATACCACAAATGGACATTGAATTCTAAATAATCATAATAACCAAATAAAATTCCAATAATACATTGTAATGGTGTTAATTTTATACTTCTAAATTTTGATTCAATAAAAACAAAATAAATTAGTTCAATAATAGAAAAAAATAGATAAGGAATAATAATTTTCTTTGATTTCCTTTTTACATTAACATTTATATTTTCTTTTTTAAATAAATAACCGCTTATAAACATAAACATTGGTAAATGAATAGTATATAATAAATTTACAATTTTATTGTTAAATAATATATGCCCATAAACAACCATAATAATTGCAAATCCTTTAAAGACATCAATCCACTCAATTCTTTTTTTATAATATCATCCCCTAACCATAATTTTTTAAATTTCTTTATAAATATCTTCAACATTTTTTCTTTTACTAAACAAAACTTCATTTTCATCATTATAATACCCTGCAGTAATAATAATTGCAATTCTTTCACTTTTAGGAATACCAAGTTCTTTTTTTAATTTTTCTTCTTCATCAAATGTATTTCCAGATTCAATAAAACAACTACCTATTCCATGAACATGCAAAGAATTAACAAAATTCATAGCAAGTAATCCAGAATTAAAATAACCTTGATTTCTTTCGCCTTCAAAATACATAGAATTCATATCATATGTAATTAAAAAGTAATTTATATTCTTCAATTCGAAATTTCCTAATCCCATAGCATAATTTTCAACTTTTTGTTTCATATTTTTATTATTTATAAAATAAATTTTACACATTTGTCTATTACATGCTGATGGTGTATGAATAATTGAAGAGATTACATCTTCAATTATTTTTTTATCAAGTTTTTTTTCTGAAAAACATCTAATAGAATGACGACTATTTACAATATCTTTGTACTTTATATCATTAATAGAACTCATGATATCGCTTAATTTAAGCACATTCTTACCAAATGGAATATCAAAATCAGAAACATTATTTAATGAATTTAAAAAGGTTTTAACCATCATATATTCGTCTGTATTAACCCATTTTTGTTTTTCATAAAATTCACAATATTTTTTTAAACAACTAATACCTAAAAAATATTCATAATTTAAATTTTTGTCATTATTTTCAACATATTTTAAATTATTTATTAACTTTTTAACTTTTTCAACTCCAAATCTTCTTGGTTTTTTATTTAGGAATGCTTTTTCAAGACCATGTACTATTAATAATATATCATATTTCTTTGTATTAATATTCTCATCTGATTCCAAATAGTTTTTAATAAAAAACTTTTTATCCTTTCTAAATTCTCTACATATTTTATATGTTTTTTTAATTTTTACCAAAAATTTAATTTTTTTCAAACTTTTTTTAATCATAATATACTTCCTTTCTTTTTTTTAATTTTATCATTAATATATTCACAATATTTTTGTTCATAAAAACAGCATACACAAAAGCTAATATTAACCCAAAAATATGCATATATAGACTATTTAAATAGTATGTTATAACAATAATTAGTGTAACAATTAAAGAATAAATTATTTTTTTATAATTAAAATTAATTTTAATGTATTTTTTATTTATATCATTCAATCTATATATAGACATTATTACAAAAGATACTAAAGTAGATATGGCTGCAGCATATAATCCAAGAAATTTTATTAAAATTAAATGAACAGTTAAATTTATTAAAGCAGAAATAACCGAAGTTTTTGCAACTGCTTTCGTATTTTTATTACCAATATAAACAGCACTTAATAAACCAACTACTACATTAAATAATGAAGCAATAATCAAAATTGGAATTAATTTATAAGATGTGTTATATTTTATATTAATTATAATATTAAAAACAAATGGTAAACATGCAATGATTCCAAGTCCTATAGCAGAAAACAAAGATAGTGCTATTCCAAAAACACGATTAAAAAATTTTTCAATATCTTTTTCCTTAATAAATAAACTTATTGATTCTGTCCAACTAATATTAAAAATATTAAATAATGTTATATATACATTGGAAAATTTGCTTGCTGCAGATAAAATTCCATTTGCTGATAAGCCTAAAATCAAAGAAACAATTACCCTATCAGAAACATTGAAAACCCACCATGATAGCTCATTAGGAATTAATGGAAATGAGTATTTCCATAATTTTTTTACATACTTAATATTGAATAAAGAGAAATGTAAATGTTTTAAAATCTTTTCTGAAGAAAATAAATAAATAATTGCAGCAATCTGTCCAAAAATATTTCCAAGAATCATACCTTTTGCTCCCATTTGAAATTTTAATAAAAATATCAAATTAAATAAAATAGTTGCACAAGCATTAATGAAACTTCCTATTGAATATGTAATATTTTTTCCTTTTCCTCTAGCAATTTGCTGAAAAAGTGATATATATATATAACAAATAATATTAATAAGAAGCAAGTATTCATATTCATTTTTGAAAACTTCAGATAAGAGTAAATATACAATTATAAAGATACAACATTGAATAGTAACTGAAATAATACCATTTGAAATTATTAAATCATTCTTTTTTTTATTTGTTCTATTTTCCAATAATTCTCTAAAAATAGCCTGTTCGGCTTGAAAGGTTATTATAGGTAATAACAACATCGATAAGGTTGTAACTAAATCTACTATTCCAAATTCTTCAGTTGACAAAACTGCCGTATATAATGGAAGTAAAAAAAATGTAATTAATTGCGTGCATATTTTCCCAATAGTTATAATAAAAGTATTTTTAAATAAATATTTTTCTTTTGTCATAAAATCACCTTTATAAATTTTGTTTTAAAAATTTAATTGAATCATTTATAATGCTTTCAATTTTTGAATTTATTTTCTTATAATCAATAAAGTTTTTTTTAATTTTTTCATTATAAATGTTTTCTTCTAAACCTAAAAAGGTTAAGAAATCTTCAACCCTTTTTGGGTTCGAAGGATTTAAAATTGAAATAAATTGTTTATTTAAATTAACAGAAAATGCTGTACCATGAAAAGAGTCTGTCAAAACTAAATCAGAATTATTTATAAGACAAACAAACCTTTCTGGCGTAACATTTGTAAGATGATAATCAACATTCTTCTTTTTTGAATTTGAAAATGCAATATACACAACAGGAAGATTATAAACAGACTTAACTTTTAATAAAATTTCAGAAATTTTATCGCTAAAAGGTTCTAATAAATATAAAATTATATAATTTTTTGGAATTCCATTCAAAATACTATCATCATAGCAATTATTTATCCAATCATTTTTATCAATAAGTAAAGTTGGATCACATACTATTTTACAATTTATACCTAATTCATTTAATTGTTCTTTCGCAAATTTTTCCCTAACGCTAATTGCATTAAAATTGCTTAATTTATCTTTAATATATATCATTTCGGAACTATTTAATTTATGACTTCCCATGCTTGACGCAAATGAAATTTTCTTTTTCGCATTAAAATCCAATAAATATGCAGGTTCAAATTTATTTCCTGTAATTAATGGATTCCATACTTGATCACTACCTACAATATAAGTATCAAATCGTAATTGTGAAATTTCTGTACAATTTGTAACTTTTTTTGTTCTGTCTAATTTATTGATAAAATTTTTAAAATTATTATTTCTAATAAAATATGACTTTAAAAATATATTACGCAATAAATCTTTAACATTATGCATAAATGTGAAATTTCTCTTATAGAAAAATAATTTATTTTCCTTTTCTTCATCTTTATTTACATAATCAATTATTTTACAGTCATAACCCATTTTTTTGATAATATATTGAGTTGCATAAACCTGTAACATAGCACCATAATTATAAGATTTATGATATGTTATTAATCCTACTTTTTTCATTTTTACCTCCTAAAAAATTTATTTTATAAATACAAAAGATTATTACATAACAAAAAATAATATCAAAGAAGAAATTAGAAAATGCACCCCTACAATAATATAAAGAGTAGCATGCAACTATTACATAATATAATATATTCTTTTTACCAAACTTTTCTGCAATTGATGTTATTACAAACATTAACATAGGAACAAAAATTGTAGCACCAAAAATTCCAAAATTAATAATTCCTTCTGCAACCGGATTAAATGCAAATCCAACATTCAAATTATTTTTTTCTTTAAATTGTTGTGACAAATCTTTCGGCTTATTTTTTAAAACGAATGATGGAAATAATTTAGTAAAAGAATCATAATAATAAGTTTTACCATAACTTAATTTATCATTATAATTTAATAAAGCATTGGTAATTGTAAATGTACAATAATATTCTGTAGTTGAACTATATAATACATCGTTAATTTTATGATTAGAAAAAGAAATATTTTCCCTAATTGCAGCACTAAACAAAAATATTACAAAAAGAAAAGCAATCATTAAAATATGTTTAAGCTTTATTTTATTCAACTTAGTCGCAAAAAGCATTATAAAGCCTATAAGAAATGCTACAAAAACACTTCTCTCACATGTCAAAAAAATACACCAATAAACTGCAATATTAAGTACTCTAGTATAGAATGCAAAATTTTTTTTCTGATTTTTAAATAAGAAAGGTAATACCAAAAATAACGAATACACAATAACATATAAATTTATATAATGACTTATACCACTATTCAAAACATCCCTTTTTTGCAAAGTTGATAAACTAAAAAATGATGTACCACATAAAATAAGTTTGACCAAGCAATATAATGTTGAAAATAATGCAATAAAATCATAAATTGTCAATGTATTATTTAAACTCATAGTTTTAAATTTCAAATTATCAACTCTAGTTTTCATATCAATTGGTTTAATTTTATTAAAAGTAAATGAAAGTATATTAAAAATACTGTATATATTTATATATATTTTTAATGCTTGATTCATTGTCGTTGTATTATAATTAAAATAATAATATCTTGGAGAATAATTGTCTAAAACAAATATTAATGGTCCAACAAATGAATAAACAAAAAAAACACATCCATAAATAAAATTAATATTAAAAAAACAATTTTTTATTTCTTTCATTCTTACAACAGAAAAAATTATTATAAAACAAAAATATAGAAAAAATAAAATTAGTCTTACTTTAATATTATAATCTATAAGATTATTAATTAAAATCATCAAAAAACTAACAAAAATTGATATAAAATTTATAAACATTTCATTTTTTTTCATTTTCTTTTTCCCTTTTTTTATTATAACTTATTAAATATATATTTTTATAAACAGCCGTAAAATATCCCATACAAATAATTTGTATTTTTTTTTTAAAACTATAAATTTTCGAGTTTAAAATTAATTTAAGATTATGTTTAATATCATATTTTGTTTGATTTATAACATTTTTATAACTTTTTTGTTTTGAAACAAAAATTTTATTACAACATGAAATTTCATTAAGAATATGATAAACATAATACTCATCCTTTATTGATTTAACATTTTCACAAATAAAATTATATAAAAGTTTGCTCATATATATATGATCTAAATCATTTTCTTTAAATGTTTCATTTGTAATTGAATTTCTTCGTTGTAAATAATAATAATAACAATCTGGTGTATAAACAATTTTATTACATTTATTAAAAAGCTTTGCAGTTACCCCCATATCTTCATATAACTTTCCAATAGGATATAAACAATCATCACTAAACAATTCTCTTTTATACATTTTGTTAACAGCATTTGGTGCTACTCCTGACTTATAATCTATCATTTTCAGCAAAGCTTCTTTACTATTATACTCAAAACATTCATGACTAAATTTATCATTAATCGTGTCTCCATTGTAAAAACACTTAATTCCACAAATCGAAATATCAGATTGTGTTTTTAATAAATTCTTTAATAAATTTTCAAGCATATATTTCGAAATAAAGTCATCACTATCAATAAAACAAACATACTTTCCGCTACATTTTTTTAAACCATAATTTCGTGCAGAAGATAATCCTTCATTTTTTTTATGATATACCGTAATTCTTGTATCTTTTTTAGCATATTCATCTAAAATAATTCCACTTTTGTCTGTAGACCCATCATCAATCAATAAAATTTCTATATTTTCATAAGATTGATTTATAACACTATTTATACATTTTTTTAGATATTTTTCAACATTATAAACAGGTATAATAATTGAAATCAAATTATCATCCATATATTTCCTCCATATTTTTCATAATTGAAATTCTATCAAAATTATTACTTTTAACAATATTCAACATATTCAATCGTTTATAGTCAATATTATCTTTCATAATATTAGCCCATTGTTTTGATGAAGACGAAAGACTAACAAAAATCAAATTATCGCTTATTTTTACATTTTTAGGAATCGTATCAGATGCAAAGCATTTTAATCCTGAAGCTTGTGCTTCAATCAAAACAATTCCAAGGCCTTCATACAATGACGGAAATAAAAATAAATCAAATGCTTGCATATATTCATTAACATTCTTAATATTTTCTAACAATATTGTGTTTTTTTCAATTTTTAATTCATCAATTTTTTTCATTATATCATCTTTTGTTTCACCATTACCTATTAATACTAATTTAGAGTTAGGTACTATTTTCAAAAAATCTTTAAAAATATCAACCAAAAATATATGATTCTTTTGTAGAACAAATCTTCCTACATGACCCACAACAATATCATTTTCTAATAAATTGAGTTCTTTTCTAATTTTTTTTCTTTTATTCATATTAAATATAAATTTTTCTGTTTCAATACCATTATTTATAATTTTTAACTTTTCAGATTTATTTTTAAAGCAAAAAGCTGCTGCTTCATATGAACAAGCTAAATATATATATTTTTTTTTAGTAAATAGTTGTTTTACAACAAAATTAGTTATTCTTTTCAAATAAAATTTATCATTATCTATTCCCGTATTATGTGCATGACATATAATTTTCAAGTTCTTTTTTTTTATTAAATTAGCATAAAATAATCCAATACTATTGTACATATTAATATGAACTATATCATACTTACCTTTTTCTATTGTTTTTTTGAAATTTATTATAGAAAATATAGTTCTCTTAATTGGATTTTTGATAATAGATTTATTCATTGTAATTACTTTGCAATTATTTTCTTTTAATTTTTCATCATAAATATTAGTTTCCTTTTGAGATGTAACTATAGTAAAATTATATTTTTTTGATAATAATTCAACTAAATTTACTAAAAATGATTCAATTCCACCACTTGTCCATTTTTCACTATATAAACATATATTTTTCATAGTTTTTTACTCCTTACCTATTTTCATATAATATTTTTCTAGTTTTTCTGCTTCTTTTTTTATATCATAAATACAATTTTTACATATAAATTTAAATCTATTTGTTTCATAATTTTTCAACCATATATCAATTGAATCATTCAAATCATAAAATTGAACATTATTGGATATATCAGCAATTTTAGGTACTTCTGTTGAAGCAATGCATGGTAATCCATTTGCTTGTGCTTCAATTAACACCATGCCCAATCCCTCATATAAAGAAGGAAATAAGAATAAATCCATTACATTATATAATTCGTTAACGTCATCTCTTTGTCCTAAGAATTTTACAGAATCTGATATACCAAGCATTTCAACTTTTTCTTTTATTTCATCCATTAGTGGACCCTGTCCAATTAATAAAAGTATTGAATCTTTTTTCTTTTTATGTAATTCATTAAATATATCAATTAAAAATGAATGATTTTTTTGTGCAACAAATCTTCCTATATGTCCAACAACTAAAGTATCATCTTTTATTTTTAATTCTTTTCTTATGTTTTTTCTTATCTTTTGATTATATTTGTATTTGTCTAAGTCAATTGCATTATTTAATATGTACACTTTTCCTTGTTCAAATGTTCTGTCACCAAATAGCCATCTTCCAGAATGTTCTGTACACGCAAAATAATCTGTAGCATATTTCTTGCTAAAAGGTCTTAATGCTTGCTTCATTAAATTCTTTTTCCATTCTTTTTTATTAGTTGTAGAATGACTATGTGCTATTCTTATAGGCACTCCTGCTTTTTTAGCAGCTCTTAACGGGAATACAGACAAAGCATTTATATTTGAATGAACTATTTTATAATTGTTTTTTTTAAATAAATCAATTAAAAATTTTTCATATTTCAAAACTTTTTGATAAGGTGGACAAATTATTACTTTTCCTCCTAATTTTTTTATTTCATCATATGGTATGTTAGTAGAATCAGAATCACAGATAAAATCAAATTGAATTTTAGTTCTATCTATATTTCTATAATAATTCATTATTACAGCTTCTACTCCTCCACCAACCCATTTTCCCATAATTTGAGCAACTACGATTGGTTGTTTTTTCACCAGTAACACCTCCTAAAAAAATAAGGTACATTTTCATGTACCTGTTTCTAATTATAAATAAACACTACACAAAATACTTTAAAATCTTCCATTTTTTAAACTAAAATCAATCTATTTAGCACCTTTTCTTAATAAAACTACTCTAAATGTTCTTAAAAATATTTTTATATCTAATTTTAATGATTGATTCTTTGAGTAATATTGTTCTAACTTCAATCTTGTCTTAAATGATACGTCACTACGTCCCATAACAGCCCAATATGAAATAATTCCACATTTTACACTAACGATATCATTAAAATATTTTCCCATTTCTTTCTTTTCTCTTGGTAAATAAGGTCTATTTCCAATTAAAGCCATATCACCTATTAAAACATTAATAAATTGAGGAAACTCATCTAAAGATGAATTTCTAAGAAATTTTCCCAGCTTAGTTATTCTAGGATCATTCTTAAGTTTCTTGTTTTTTTTATATTCTTTAGCTAATTCTTTGTTTTCTTTTAAAATTTTTTCTAATTCTTTATCTGCGTTAGGTATCATAGTTCTAAATTTATAAAATTTAAATTCTTTGCCTTTATGCCCTATCCTTGATTGAGTATAAAATATCGTTTTATAATCTCCAGATAAAACATAACTTATTTTAACAATCAATGATATAGGTAATAAAAACATAATTCCTAATAAAGAAAAAACAATATCAAATAATCTTTTTATAAAAAAATAAAAAAAACGATCTATCTTTTTTAAAAGACTATAGTCTTTTAAAACATCTTTGGATGTTTCAATTTCTTCATTCACTTCATACACCTCTCACTTATATTTACTGCTAAACTAATTTTATCATATATACCTATTAAAATCAATTTACTAAGTACTTATTTTGTCATAATAATGTATTAAAAAAATAATATTATTTTATCATAATATTATTTTTTATACTTATCTTCATATTCAGTAATTCTACTTATTTGAAGAGCACACATAACAAATGTCATAAATAGTCCTCCTATAAATACTCCAATTAAAAATATTAAAAAACTATTAATAATAATCAGTCCTTTCTGTTACAAGTTACATACTATAATTGATTATCTATAAATATTATGTCGTTTTTTGTAATTTTTATAATTTTTTTATTTATATTACAAAATATTGTATTATTTTATAAAAAAGAACTAATTTTTATATAATAAAAAACAAAGATATTAAATTAATCTTTGTTTTTAAATATCTTCATCATTAATAACTTTTAACATGTTATTACAAGTTATTTCTTTAAATTTATCTTCACCTGTTATCTTAATTATTTTACGTTTAATTAAGTCAAATTTATCAAATAAACTAGAATTAGGTTTATGTACATCAGTTGATATAAAGTCTACCATATTATCCTTTAAAAGCTTTTTAACAAGCTTTTTAGAACCATTTCCATATTGTCCTATAATACTTCCATAATTAACTTGAAATAAGACTCCACTATCGTATAACTTTTTAGCTTCTTTATAATCATCTTTAAAATAAGAATATCTTTCTGGATGTGCAATTATTACCTTATACCCTTTTAAACTTAGTTCATATATATAATCATCTAAATTTAATATTTGATTATCAAATGGAAGTTCTATTAATATATATCTTGTATTATTAATAGAACGTATTTCTTTATTAATTATAAGTTCATTTATACTTTCATTAATAAATATTTCATTACCTAAAAATAAGTTAACATCTATATTATTCTTTAATAATTCTTCTTTTAATATTTCTAATCGTTCTAACTTTAAATTATTATTAGCTTTAAATAACGAATCTTCTATATAATGTGGTGTTAAAACTATAGTATTAAAGCCTACGCTTTTCATATTTATAATAGTTTCTATAGATTCTTCTATAGTTTTACATCCATCATCTATACCATATAATATATGGCAATGCATATCTATCATTTATTATCTACTCCGTATAATATCCATACTTATTCTTAGTTTTTGGCATACTATTTATTACTACACCCGCTATTTTAGCATCAGCATTTAAAAGAGCTTTTTTACACTCTTCTAAATCTCCTAAATCAGTTTTACCATACTTACATACTATAACTACTTCATTTGCATTCTTAGTTAATATTAAAGCATCAGATAAGCCATTAATAGGAGTTGCATCTAATATAATATAATCAAATATTCTTTTTAAATCATGAAGAATATCATCAAATTTCTTAGAACCTAATAATTCTGCTGGATTAGGTGGAACAATTCCCCTTGGAATAACAAAAAGTCCATTAACATCTGTTTTTTGTATATAACTTTCATACTTAGTATCATCATCATAGTTTAATATAAGATTAGATAAACCCCTCTTATTAGAAATATTAAATATTTTATGAAGCCTTCCTAATCTTAAATCAGCATCTATTAATAATACTTTCTTATTATTTTGTGCAAAACAAGTACTTAAATTACTAGAAATAAAACTCTTTCCCTCTGATGGATTAGAAGACGTAATCATAACTACTTTCTCATTATTTGTAGTTAAGGAAAATTCTAAGTTAGTTCTAAGAGTTCTTATATCTTCACTTATTGTTGCCTTAGGTTTACTCATTACTATTAATTCATTTTTCACAATAACTACCCCCTTACTATCCTCTATATTCCCTTACTGTTGCAAGTACTGGAAGTTTTAGTTTATCTTCTATTTGAGATGCATTTTTAACTGATCTATCAAAGTAATACATAACAAATACAACGCCTAAGCCTAATACTAATCCAGCTAGTAAGGAAATTGCACTTTGTTTTGTAATATTAACATTATATGCACTAGATGGCTGCTCTGCAGTATCTAATATATTTACGTTTGAAATATTATATAATTCTGGAATTTCCTTTGCAAATACTTTTCCTATTTCATTAGCAACTTTCATTGCAGTTTTACTATTTTCATCAGTTACCGTTATTTTTATTATTTGAGTTCCTGTAACAGATGATACTTCTATGTTATTAGATAATGCTCCATAAGTATAATTAAGATTTAAATTATTAATAACCTGACCTAATACTCTTTTACTTTTAACTATTTCAGAATAAGTACTTACTAAGTTTTGGTTAACAGATACATCATTATATGTTAACTGACTATTATCCTTAGCCTCACTAATTAAAACTATTGAAGTAGATGACTTATACATTGGTTTTTGTATAAATAAACCATATAAACATCCTAATATTCCAACTAATACTACAAATAATATTACAACACCCAACTTGGATTTATAATAATCAAATAAATCTTTTAAATCTATCGTCTCCATAATACTCTCCTTCTATAATTCTTTACGATATAGATATACTTCTATTTTTTATATTTATTCTTTTTCATGATAACTAAATCTATTATCATAACACCTATTAATATTCCTAAAAGTAATACAAAACCAGTTTTATTTGGCTTTTTTGTTTCAACACTATCACTTATTGGTATAACATCATCATCTTTTTCATCAATTTGATTTTCTTTTTCTTTTCTATTTATAGAAAAAGTATATACTTTTTTATCTTTATTTTTAGCTGTTACAGTTATTTTAATAGTATTTTCGCCTATCTTTAATGTTTGATTAGATATATCTATTTTAGCATTACTATCTTCTGCTTGTGCGACTAAATCCATTTTATCAACATCATTTGATACTTCATATTCATAGTCATACGTATCTTTATTAAAATCTATTTTAACAATATTAGACGTAACACTTTTAAGATAAGAGCTAGATGAACTTTCATTAGACACTTTAACACTTAAAGATGCATTTTCTAATTGAACATCATTTAAAGATACATTACTTACTCTTATATACCCTGTTGTTCCAACTGTTGCACTATCTATAGCCTTAACATTTATAGTTGCAACTTTACTTCCACTTTTTAAAGGTGTTTTAGAAGTTAAAATAACAGAGCTTCCATTATTTGTTTTAGTAAAAGCCTCATTATACGTAATACCTGCAAAATTAATACTATTTGATGTTGTTATTACGTTCATTTTAATACTTGTAAAACTACTATCACTATCTACATAAACGCCTACTTCCTTGGTTTCACCTGGCATAACAGATAAATCCTCAGAATCAAAATAAATCTTGTTTAATGCTTTTACATTTACTAAAAATGCAAAAAAACAAAATACTACACTTACAAAAACTATTATCCTTTTTTTCATGCTATCACCTATTATCAATTATATCATTTAAGTTAGTAATTAGCAAATATAACATGACAAAAAAAGTTAATGACACATAATCATTAACTTATCTTACCTATAAAGTTTTTCTTTTTACCACGTTTTATAACTAGTAATTCGCCTTCTATTGCTATATCTTTAGTAATTAGCATTTCTTCTTCGTTTACTTTTTTATCATTAATAGAAATAGATGATGCTTTTAAAAATTCTCTTGCTTCTCTTTTACTTGTGCAAATCTTATTATCAACTAACATATCAATTAGCTTAACTCCTTCTTTAACATTAAATGAAGGAACATCTTTAAAGCACATTAATATTTCATCTTTAGAAAGTGATGATACATTTCCACTAAATAAAGCCTCGCTTATTTTAACAGCTTTTTCATATTCTTCCTTACCATGAAGATCAGTTATTACTTCACGTGCTAATGCTTTATGAGCCTCTCTTAGATGAGGATTACAATTATGCTTCTTTTCTAGCTCTTCTATTTCTTCTTTACTTAAGAATGTTAATTTCTTTAAGTATTCAATAATCATAGAATCTTCTAGGTTAATTAAATATTGATACAACTCATAAGAAGAAGTTTTATTCTTATCTAACCATAATGCGTTTCCTTCAGTCTTACCAAACTTAACACCATTAGAATCAGTTACAAGAGGCATTACCATTCCGTATAATTCTTTACCAAGTTTTTTTCTAGTAAGCTCTATACCTGATGTTATGTTTCCCCATTGATCTGATCCTGCAACTTGTAGTGTGCATCCTCTTGTTTCATAAAGGTGCATAAAATCAAGTGCTTGAAGTATCATGTATGAAAACTCAGCATAAGTAATACCTGTTTCCATTCTTGATTTTACCTTATCTTTAGCAAGCATGTAATTGATATTAAAATACTTACCATAATCTCTTAAAAAGTCTATTACGTTAATGTCTTTTGTCCAATCATAGTTATTAACTACTTCAAAACCAAATATCTCTTCAGCTTGTTTTTTTAGTCCTTTAAAATTGTGTTCTACCTCTTCTTTAGATATCATAGGGCGCTCTGCAGTTGGTTTAGGATCTCCTATAAGACCTGTTGCACCACCTACTAATAAAATTGGATGATGTCCTGCCTTAGCAAGTCTTTTAGATATTAAAAATGATGAATAATGACCTATGTGCATAGAATCTGCTGTTGGATCTGTTCCTATGTAAAAAGTTAATTTTTCATTATTTAGTTTATCAATTAGTTTTTCATCTGATATATCTTGAATTAATCCTCTCCATTTTAAATCTTCATATAATGTCATAATAATCTCCTTTCAAAATAAAAAAATCATCCTTTACTAAAGGACGATTTAATAATCAATAACCGCGGTACCACCTTTGTTCTAGATATATGTCTAGCACTTAGTTTAAGTTAACGCCTTTATTACGTTTTAGCTCCAGAGTCGTAAATTCCTTCATCACTAACAATAATATTTTATTCAATTATTAATGATTTGTCAAACATTTTATTGTTAATAGGTTGCACCTTTAACGTTAAGACCAGAAACAGTTGCAGAAGAGCCTGAATTTTTAACTATACTAGAAACAACGTTAGTGTAATCCTTATACACAAGGACATTAGTTAAATTAGAAGTACTATAAAACATATTTTGAGCCTTGGATTCATTAGCAAAAACCATGCTTGTAAGTCCTATTACATTTAACGATTTACAATATGCAAACATACGTGATAAATCTGTGTTTTCATTGGTCACAAACTTTGACAAATCTAAAGAATATACCATCCAAAAATCATTACCAATAGTGCCACCAGATTCTGATTCATTAATTAAGTTTGCACATCCTTCAAACATTCCCTTCATACTAGTTACTTTACTGGTATCAAAGGAACTAAAATCTAATGATTTAATACTTGAACAACCATAAAACATATATGACATATCTGTTACATTTGATGTATTAAAATTACTAATATCAAAAGTATAATTATATTTTTTACTAGATGAGTCAAATTCATAGTTTGAAATTAAACTTTTACAATTATTAAACATAGAAGACATATTAGTTACTTTTGACGTGTTAAAATTTGAAACATTTAAATTAGAAAGAGAAACACAACCCGAAAACATTTTACTTAAATTCGTTACATTTTCTAATGTCCAAGAAGATAAATCTAAGCTTTCTAATTTTTGACACCCCAAAAATATAGACATTGCGCTTATAACTCTGGATACATTCCATCTTGAAACATCTATGTTTTCAAGTAATCCGCAGTTCATAAACATCGCCTCAATATTAACAACTTTCGATATGTCAAAATTAGAAACATCAATATATGTTAACTTGGAGCATCCATTAAACATACTATGAATGTCTACGGAGCCAGAAGTATCAAAATTTGAAACATTAAGGCTAGTAAGAGAAGAACAACCCAAAAACATCTGGCCAAATTTATATACTTTCGATGTATTAAATTTACTTACGTCCAAGCTAATTAATGATGAACAATTTCCAAACATATTTGTCATCTCAGTAACGTTTGATGTATTAAAGCCTGATACATCAAGATTAGTTACCTTTTTACATTCATAAAACATTCCCATCATTGAAGTTACCTTCTTGGTGTTAAAACCAGATGTATCAATTTTTAGTAAAGATGAGCATCCATTAAACATATTGGACATGTCCGTTACATTTGAAGTGTCAAAGTTTGATATGTTAAGACTCGTTAACTTACTGCATCCAGCAAACATTCTTGCAAATGATGTTATTTTTGATGTATCAAATGATGATAAATCAAGAGTTTTTAATTCATAACAATTCATGAACATACCACCATAATTATTTGCAACCGCAGTAACGTTTGATGTGTTAAAATTTGAAACATCTATGCTTTCTAATGATCTACAATCTGAAAACATTCCTAACATATTTGTTACATTACTAGTATCAAATGATGACACATCTATATTCTTTAATTTTTGGCAATTAATAAACATACCACCCATATTAGTTACGTTTGATGTGTCAAACATATTAGTATCAACACTTTCTAATAAATAGCAATTTCTAAACATACTATACATTGTTTTTGTTTTTGACGTATCAAAGTATCCATTAAATGTAATTTTTTTTAACTTAGTTAAATTATAAAATAAAGAATCTTGATTGGAATTTGCATAAACAACCCCTATGCCTCCAATATAAAGCTCATAAAGGCCATTTCCATCAGAATCTTTATATGATGCTATTACTGTTTCATTTTTATCATATGATGCATCCCATGATCCTATAGCATCTTCTACTACATCAAGTGTTGGCATAAATGTTATTGATTCAATTGAACCACGAGTTATTGGTCCTGTCAAAAATTTATCATTAACCCCTTGATTTTCCGAGTATGATGTATGGCTTAACACGCTTTCTGGTTTTATAAAGTTAAATTTAAGTATTGTATCTATATTTGTATTATAAGGTAACGTTGTTATACTATCTTTATATTTTATTTTTAAGGTAAACTCTTTTTCTTCTCCTGGATTTATTAATTCTTTTAATCCTATTCCCTCTAGTACATATTCTATATTATCATTATTTTTGGTTTCTTCTATACTATCTATCCACATGGAGACAGTTCCACTATTTTGTACTTTTACTTTATATGAAATTGTAGAATTTACTTGCTTTAAATCCGCTCCTATCGTTACTGTATATTTACTATATTTACTTGTATAGTTTTCTAATCCTAAATTAGTTGTTTCATAAAGTGATACATTCGTTATTCTTATGTCAGATTCTACTCTAAAATTAGCCTCTCCACTTATTTTTAAATCACTATTAAGGGCTGCATAACCAACTGACAGGCATAACGTAAAACATACAAAAAGCAGAAAAAGCATTAACTCGGTTTTATCTTTTAAATTTTTTTTTGAGTCTATTTTCTTTAGTTCCATGCTAATCATTCCCCATTCAATAATATTGATAAGTCTACCTTCTACTTATAGAATATCATAATATCTTAAATTTTCCAAGGTTTACATACACTTTTTAAAACAAAAAAAGAAAACTATTTTCTAGTTTCTTTTTCTAAATCTGCTAATTTTAATACATATCTATATGTTTCATTTGAGGTTTTAACAATGAACACACTCTTTTGTCCTTTATGAACTTCAGAGAAAATTATTGGTTTTTCCAAATTATCTCTTACATCCAAAAGTTCAGTAAAACTATTTACATCTATTATTTCTTTTTCGTTGTTTAAATCTACAATTTTCTTAGAGTTAACAATTACTCTATCATATTCTCTTAGTATTTTAGATAGTGTTACGTCATATAAACTTTTTTTAGCAGAAGTTTTACGCATAAATAATAATAATTTAACAACAAATGCAATTGATATTATAAATGATACAAAAGATAATATAAATGTTACCTTATTAGAAATGCTAAAATCTTTATAAACACTTGCATTATTATTATCATTATTTACTGACTTTGAATCCATCGTAATATCTATCATTTGCTCTGTTAATGGAATCTTTAATTTCATTGTGTCAGAAGATTCATAACTTCTTATCATATTACCCTTTTCATCTTGTATTTGAACACATAAACTTAAAGTTAAATTACTATTAGCACTAATTGCATATGAACTCTTAAACGATTTAACTAAATCATTATATTTATCATAATCAACTTTTATATTTTGGTTTATGTTAAATCCATTTGATGATTCTTTCGTGTAAATAACTGGTTCTGTTAACTTATCTGATTTTGAATAAATAACTTTTGTTTTATCTTGACTATCAGTTACTGCTACGTCAGCTTTAACGTAATATGAATAAGTATAATTAATGCTTTGGTTAACACTAAAATTATAACTAAAGTTAACGTCTATGTCGTTTATTAAATTAGCTATATACTGCATGTTTTTATCTAAATAAGGTTCTTTATAATAATCATTTGGTTTTAAATATACTTTATAGTCTACGTTACTTGATTGATTGTATAAAACCGTGTTTTGTGTTTTTATAGATATACTAGATATAACTAATATTATCCCTATAATAAAGAATAAAACTATTCCTATAACATTAATTAGCAATCTTTCATTGTAACCTAAGTATTTATTGTTTTTATTTTCTTTGTAAGTTACATCAGATTCATATTTTTTTTCATTACTATCAGTATTATCATTTGATAATTCTTCATGTTCTTTAGTATCACTAGAGTCTTCTATAACTGGTATACTCATATCTAAACTAGTTTTTTCTAATTTTTCATCTTCTTCCTTTATCTCAGGAATGTATGGAATAAATATCTTTTCTTCTTTTTCTTCCTTAGCTTCCTCTTCTAATGATTCATCTGGTTTTGTTTCTATTAAAGAGTTTTCCTCAGGAATAAAGACTTCTACTTCTTCCTTTTCTATTTCATCCATCTTTGTACTATCTTTAAGAAGTACTTTTTCATCTAATAATTTATCAATTGCTAAATCAACGCTTTTTACCTCGTTATCCTTTATTTCATCTATTTGCTCTACATTAGTTTTCTTTTTTACTTTTTGTTTTTCAGATACGTTTTTCTTCTTTCTATGATATCTATTCGAATTGCTAGTATACTTTCTCTTTTTAACACTCGCCATATAAATTCACCACCCTATTTATTCAATAACTCATTTAATGCAACAGTTGGCATTCCGACCCATCTTATTCTAAATTTAACTATTCCTATTACATCCTCTTGTTTTACTGTCCAAGAATCTTTTGCATTGTTATAATCGCCCTTAGTTTTAAAACTTATTGTTTCACCATTATTACTTTTCTTTATTACACGGTGAACTATTATTTTATTATCATGGTTATAAACTAATACATCACCTTTTTTTATTTTTCTTGCTTCTTCGTTTTTCATACTTTTAAGTACTATTACATCTCCTTTTTCAATTGCAGGAGACATAGAGCCTGATCCAATCGTTAGAGCTTGATATGTAAATAAGCCACTTGTTAAAAGTACAATAGTAAGAAGTGCAAAAGTTATAAATGAATATAAAACAAGTTTTCTGTTATTATATCTTGAATCTTTTATTTTTCTAACTGAATAATAATTAAACATATTATTTAGTCTTGCCATTATAGCGATAGGTAAAACCGTTTTTAAAAGTACGTTTATATATTCACCAAAGTCCGGAAATATCGGAAGTAAATAAGTACTAAGCTCAGTTATTAACCTATATATAATTCCATTTTTATATCCTACTTTCATAGTTAAATAAGTAAGAAATATATTTTTTGTAATACTAGGGAAAACAACAAGACATATCATTTTTGTTATTCCAAGTGCTGTTTTAACATCATAGATATGAACCATTGTGTTAACATCTACCATTACAAATAATAAGCATCCAATAATTAAGCAAGGCAAATTTCTCTTTGTTTTATTAAATAATACATATCTCATTAATTCACTAATTAATATTAATGCAATAACTGGAAAAGTATTTTTAATAATGTTTATAAATGATAAACTGTAGCTGGATTTTACAAACCCAGAAAATAAGCCTAAAAAATATGTAATAAAATAATACATAAGTAAAAATATTATAATGTTTAATAAAACATCCTTTTTGTACCTATAATTATCTTTTTCAAATCCATTTAACACTATCATTAAAATTAAAAATGGTAGCATTATCCCGGATATTACATACATATTTGCTATTTTGAATACAAAACTATTAAATAGCAAAAAAATTAGAAGAATTATTTCTAAAATTAGTATTTTATTAAATCCCTTTTTCATCCAATCACCACTTTTTAACACTTTTGTATTAAATAGCAATATCAAAGAAGAGTTTTATCTCTTCTTTGATTACTATTTATAATTAGTTTTGAGCGTATGTTATAGTTATTCCTAAATCAGAAATAGAAACATCGTCTGCTGGTAAGCTGTTACTTTCGAAAGCTAATTTTAAAGTTAAGTTTTTAGTTTCGTTAGCATTTAAAGTATCTTCTTTTGCAACTGCTGCTCCACCTTGTGTATAAGTTAAAGTATAAGTTAAACCATCACAAATGATTTTTGCGTCTGCTGCTGCTGCTGCTCCAGTACCAGTACAAGTTGGTTTAGCAGCTTTAACTAATTCAGATATTTTAGCGTTAATAGTACCTTTATTTTCAACATCAAAAGTGTATGTAACACTATCACCTGGTTTTGTTAACTTAAGCGCATAGTTACCAATTGTAGTTCCTTTCGTATCGATTGTAGGTGCTGTTGTAACTGCAGCATTTCCTGTTAATGTTGGGGTACTTAAATTTTTAAAATGAATATCCCATGAAGCTGTATTTACAGTTGCACTACCATTAATTGTTAATGTTTGTGATAAAGCTGCAAATGCAACAGTTAGTCCTAATACTGCTACTAATAAAGCTGCAACTGATAAAACTTTGATTTTTCTTTCTTTTTCCATCTTTCTTCCTCCTATTATTATTACAAATATATGATATCATTTTTTTTAGTGATAATCAACATTTTTTTATAACTATGTAAAATCATATCTATCTTTTCTTAAAGTATAAACATTATCTTTCTTGTTAGTGCTATTTATATGGTTATAAATTTTAGATACAACATAAATAGATAATTTAGGCATTGCTTTTCTTATGTAATTTATTTCTTCTTCATTTGCTACATGATAACTTTTATTTGAAATACCATAAGAATCATAAACAACTCCATTTATCATTATCCCACATTTTCTTAAGTTATTATCTATCATAACTGTTGCTCCAGGATAATAATGCATCATAATATCACAAAAATCCGAGCTGTAAACACTAAAAATATCTTTTGTATTACTACCTAGATAACTAATGTTATCCTCTAATATTATGTTCTCTAAAATAGAGTTTATTAAATTTATTGTTAAAATAACCTCATCCATAATAATCACCACTATAATTTATGAAACAATAAAAAAAGCCGTGACATATATCACTAGCTCAAAGTTAATAAATTATTAAAATATTTATCAAAAACTTCCTTTATCATAAATAATTCTTCTTCTATTTCATCATGCATAATTAAGTAACTTTGATAAATCGGATAAGATTCTAACTTTTTATATAATTCATTTATTTTAAGTTCAACTGACTTATCTTTGTTGTTAGCACTTATTTTTTGAAATTTCTTTATTTCATTTATAACGCTTATTATCTCTTTATCCTTAGATATTTTATCTTGAACGCTTAAATAATCTTTGTACAACTTAGACTCTTCAAAATCATCAAATAATTCATCTATTTTTTCTTCTATATCACTCATCTATCTTACCATCCAAGCTCCAAGTTTTAGCATCAGTAATTTTAACGTTTACTATTTTACCAATATATTTTTTATCTGCCTTAACATTAACTAATTTCATCGTATCAGTATAACCTGCTAACATATTTTCATCTTTTTCACTTACATTTTCCAATAAAACCTTCATAACTTTACCAACTAATTTATCGTTAGCTTCTTTTGCATATTTATTTATTATTTCATTAAGTTTATATAGTCTTTGTTCTTTTTCTTCTTTTGATACGTTATCTTCCATTTTAGCAGCTGGAGTGCCTTCTCTTGGTGAGTATATAAAAGTAAATGCTGAATCATATTTACATTCTTCTGCAAGTTTTAAAGTTTCTTCAAAATCCTTAGTTGTCTCACCTGGAAATCCTACTATTATATCAGTTGTAATAGATGCGTTATCCCCTAGTTTTTCTCTTATTTTTTTATAAAGCTCTAGGTATGATTCTTTGGTATAACGTCTTCCCATAAGTTTTAATATTCTAGATGAACCTGATTGTACTGGAAGATGAATATAGTTACAAATATTATCGTACTTTTTAATTATATCAATCATATTATCAGTAAAATCCCAAGGATGTGATGTTACGAATCTTACTCTATTAATACCTGTTTTAGCTACATCTTCGAGTAAGTTTTCCATTTTATAATTTCTATCTTTAAAATCTTTACCATATGCATTAACATTTTGACCAAGTAGTGTAACTTCCATATAACCTTGTTCTTTTAAGTTTTTAACCTCACTTATTATATCTTCTGGCATTCTACTTCTTTGTTTACCTCTTGTATAAGGAACGATGCAGTACGTACAAAACTTATCACAACCATACATAATATTTACCCATGCTTTATATTTAGAATCCCTTTTTGATGGAAGTCCTTCTATTACGTTTCCTTCGTTAGACCATACGTTAACTTCTAGTTTTTCAGTTTTCATATGTTCTTTTAAAATTTCTGGAAGCTTATAGATATTATGAGTTCCAAATACAAAATCCATCCATTTATACTTATTAATTATTTCATCTACTACGCTTTCTTCCTGACTCATACACCCTGCAAGTCCAACCATTAAATTAGGTTTAGCCTGCTTTAAGTGCTTTATTCTACCAAGCATTCCAAACGTTTTATTATGTGCGTTTTCTCTAATAGCACAAGTATTTAAAATAATTAAGTCAGCATTTTCATAATCATCTGTTTTAATAAATTTCATATCTTCTAATATTGCAGATATAACTTCACTATCATGTTCATTCATTTGACAGCCATAAGTCTTAATGAAATACTTTTTATTTTCTCCTAAGTTTTTAACTTCATCTGGAATTTTATATTCATTTCTTAATACTTTTATATCTTCTTTAGTTCTTTTTTTAGCTTCTATATAATTTGGTTTTAACATATCAATCACTCATTTCTTAAAATAGTATAACATAAAAAAAAGAATTTGTTATTTTATTTATTCAAATTCATTTTTTTAATACAATAATCCATTTTATAATCTACGTATGATACAAAATCTGTATTTCTATGCTTTTTAAAATACTCTTCTGCACTTTTATAATATGATTCTACTATAATATCTTCTAATACATCCGAAGGAAAAATATTTTTTTCATATTTTCTTAAAGTTTTATCAATTAATTCGTCACTATTTTCATTAATCATTTTTTTATTAATTCGTGTTTTTTCGTATAAAGATCTATCATTTTTAGCATAAAAAGTTAACCTTGAATTAACATATCTTTGTATATCAGGATTTTCTTTAAAAAGCATGTTATTTATTGCTTTTTCAAAATATATATCATATTTTTCTTTTAATGCTTTTTTAAATTCTTTCTTATTAATAACTTCATCTTTATATTTTTCATATACTAAACGAGTTATATAAAAATAATATTTATAAACATCATCATAATAAGTCATATCTCCCATTTTTAATAAAGAAATGCATTTTTTTATATAACTTATATAGTTCTTTTCTTTATTTTTCATTTCTTTAATTATCGTGGTCTTAAGGTTTAAATTTCTAAAATAAATATCACCAGATAAAATGTTCTTTATTATTTTCCTATATGTATTAAAATCAATATTTTTAAATTCATTTAATAAATACATGTATTTATTAACAAAATATAAAACTATTTTGTTATTTGAACCAACTTTATTAACATAATATACTAGTAATTTTTCTTCATCATTAAGGTACTTCAATTTTCTAGAAATCTGTGAATTAAAATAATTAGATACTGATGATTTTTTATCACCATTTAAATAATTATTATAAAAACCACTAACGATTTTATTGGATAACATCATAAGTTCATCATCATTTAAAACATCTGTTATATTTAAAATCTTAATATTTTTATAAAGTTTATTAATATAATGTTCTTTTATATATTCTTTGTTTCCTGATGTAATTACATCATTATAATGTGTTTTTGGAAAAAAAGTTTTAACTTTTTTTCTTAAAACACAAGAAAGTTTACTTTTAATTTCGTCATTATAAATATATTTATAAACTAATTGGGGAAGCATTTCTTTTGCATCTTTTACATATTCTTCTCCATATTTATTAGAAACATTTAAACAAAAGATAGGCTCGTAATATTTTATTATTTTTTTAATTAGTTTTTCATCTTTTGTTTTTTTAGCTAGTCTAACTTTTTCTTCTATTCCCATAAAAAAACACCTCTTTTTATGGCACTTATTATACATAAAGAAAAAAATAAGTCAATCAGGCTTATTTTAGTTCTTTTACAAAGTCTTTAAATTCTTTTCCTCTAATTTCACATTCTTTATATTGATCCCAAGAGGCTGATGCTGGAGATAGAAGAACAACGTCTCCGCTTTTTTTAATACCTTCTATTTCTTTCATGGCATCTTTTAAAAATTCATGAGTATAAACTGGGATTTTTAAACTTTTTGCGTAGTCTTCTACTCTTTTTCTACATTCACCAATTGCTAAAACTGCTTTTACGTTTTTCATGTACGGAGTAAGTTCGTTAAAGTCTTGTCCTCTTTCTAATCCGCCTAATATAATTATGGTTGGATTATTAAATGAAGAAAGTGCAATTTGAGTACATTTAATGTTAGTTGCTTCAGTATCATTATAATACTTAACACCATCAACTTCCCCAGAAAATTCTAGTCTGTGCTCAACACCTTTAAAATTGTAAGCAACTTTTTTAATGGTATCATTTGATACGTTAAATTCTTTTGCTACCATAATAGATGCCATTACGTTTTCTTTATTATGGTTACCTACTATAATCATTTTATTAGTATCAAGCACCTCTTCATCGTTATAGTAAATAATATCATCTTTTAAGTAGCAATCAGCTTTTTTCTTTGATGAAAAATATAACTTCTTAGACTTAATATCTTTTGTTTGTTTTAATACTTCATCATTTTCTAAATTAAGAATTGCGATATCATCTTCTGTTTGATTTTTAAATATCTTTGTTTTAACGTCTTTATATTTCTTATAGCTATTATCAAAAAAGTCAACGTGAGCTTCTGATAAATTAGTCATAACTGCTATATGTGGTTTAAATTCTTTTACGTTATTAAGTTGCTGGCAAGATGTTTCCATAACAATTACATCACCCTTTTGTAATTTATCTAAAAAACTACATAAAGGGTATCCTATATTTCCTGCTAAATGGCATCTAATACCTGCTTCTTTAATCATTTCGTAAGTAAGTGTTGTAGTTGTTGTCTTACCATTAGTACCAGTAATAGAAACTAACGTAACATCTTTTGGTAATAATCTATAAGCCATTTCTACTTCATTTATAACTTCTATTTTAAGTTCTTTTGCTTTTTCTATATATTTATGATGTATTGGAACTCCTGGATTCTTAATTAAATAATCATAACTTTCATCTAATAAGTCATCTGGATGTGAGCCAAAGAAAAACTTAACTCCTAGATCTTTTAGTTCTTTTAGTTTATCCCTATCTACCTTACTTTCATCTTTACCATCATTTATTAAAACTTCATTTCCTCTTTTTACTAAAAATTTAGCAGCTTCATAACCACTTCTTGCAAATCCTAATATAAATATTTTATTATTTTCAAACATATATAACACCTCGTAATAATTATACTATAATAAACGTATTTTAACTAACTTTTTTTAATTAAAGTATTTATTTTTTCTAAGTTATCAAATGTAATACCTACATATTCATCATCCATAACTAATATAGAAGCCTTTTTATAATTATCATCATAATATCTTTTTAGTACATCTATATTATTAGGTTTAATATTTATGTTAAATATCTCCTTACTTATAATAAAATTTTTCAAATAATTTAATAATTCAATTTCTGTTTGCATAACTACTTATTCCTTTCTAAAAAAAAATCACAATAGTAATTATAGTGATTTTAATTTAAAAAATATGTCGAATTATATACTTTTTTTAAAAACTTTTTCTAAGTAACATTTTCCACATAAGGGAACGTATTTTGTTTCTTTATTTTCTCCATCTATTACGTTTTCTAATCCATCTTTTACGTATTTACCATTTATTTTCCTTGCGTTAAAAAAAGCTTTTTTACCACATTTACATATTGTTTCTAGTTCTTTAAACTTATCTGATAATTCAAATAATCTCTTAGATCCTTCAAAAAATTCCGATTTAAAATTAGTCTTGAGTCCAAAACAAATAACTAAAATATCAAATTGCTTTGATATTATCCATAACTCTTCTACCTGACTTTTATTTAAAAACTGTGCCTCATCTACTAAAACGATATCTGCTTTTCTAATTTTTTCTATGTATTTATTACTAAATAAGTTATCTTTTTTACCTAGTTTTATCTGAATCTTTCTTTTAGGTCCAATTCTTGATACTAAATAATCTCCTCCTTTAGTATCTATAACAGATTTTATTAAAATAACCTTTTTATTATTTTCTTCATAATTATAAGCTGTTTGTAAAAGATTCATGCTTTTACCCGAGTTCATAGGTCCATATCTAAATTCTAAATCAGCCATATAAAACACCTACTTACATATTTATTTTTTATAAACATAACTCTTACCTGGCTTTATGTTAATGTTTTTATAATCTTTATCATTTGTAACATCTTTAATAACTTTGATAAATTCTGGAACTTTAGATGTAGCATTTGCTTCTAAAATATTCATACCATTATCAAACATATCTAATTTATACATATCATCATTAAAAGAAAAGCAAAGTCTTGTTTTATCAAGTTCATTTATTATTTCTCTTTGATTTTTTAAAATATTATATGTTCTTTCATCTATTTTTTCTTCTGTTATTATTTTTTCTTTATCATCATAAGTTTTTTTTATCGTAACATAATACGTATTTTCACCTTCAAGACTTCTTTTTCTAAGTCTCATTTCGTAGTTGCCATTTGTTTTTAAATATGTCTGGGTAATTCTTATTTTCGTATAGTCTTTGATATTATCTATATTAAGGGGAAGTTCTACTACGTATTTTGCTTCCTTTTTTTCATCTATATTTAGATGTTTTTTTATTATTTCTAAAACATTATTCATCTTTTCATCAAAGGAATATTTATTTGATACGATCTTCAAATTATTGTGAAAACTCCAAGCATCTTGTACCTTGTCATCACTTATAATAGCCTCTTTTATATCTTCTTTTCTTGCACTATTATTACTTCTTGTGTAATACTTTTGTGCCCCCTTAGCTGCTGTTGTTAGACTAATTACCAAATCATAGCTATCCATAAGTTCTAACTTTGTTTTACCAAATTCTTTTATTAAAGAATCAAAATCTTTTTCATTTAAAAATGATTTTACGTCAAAAACTCCTCTATCACAAATTATAACGCATTTTTTATCTATTAAATTTGCAGCATAAGAAAAACATTCTTCATTAGTTAACTGTTCCTTTAATAAAATTCTTTCAAAATCTAACATACTTATTTTTCCTTCTCCAAAAGGTCTTATTCCCTCGTTTATAATTCTTGTTGCAACTTCATCAATTATAAATACCTTATACCCCATATTAGTAAGTTCATTATCTATTTTAGAAAGCGCGGTTGTTTTTCCTGCACAAGGTCCTCCAGTTAAACATATTTTTGATACTAACATAATTAATATATCCTTTCTATTTTATTTTTTGATAAATCCAATTTATGAACTGATGAGTGTGTAACTTTAAACTCATCTTTATACATAGTAGGTTTTATATCATTTAAAATATAGTAAATCATATTTATTACTCCTCTATGTGTTACTAATAAATTATCATCCCATCTATCTATTTCTAATAATAGTTTTTCAACTCTAAAATATAAGTCCATTAAAGATTCACCATTAGGATACGTATCATACGTGTTTATTTTTCCTAAAAAGTAATCATCTTTATCTAAACTAGCTTTTAAAATGCCATTATAATCTCCTTTGTCTTGCTCTCTTAATAAATCCGTATAAATTATTTCTTTATTTAAATTTTCATTTATTATGTTTGATGTTTGAACTGCTCTTTTAACATCACTTGAAATAATTTTATTAAAGTTTATATTTTCTTCTATAAAACTTCTTGCTTCTTTGGTTTTCATAATTCCTTCATCTGTCAGTGAAACATTGCTATAACCTCCTATTTTAGTTTCATCATCAAGACCATGTCTTAACAAATATATCATTTTAGCCCCCTTTTAGTGTATTTTATACACATATAATTTTATATTAAAAAGTACATATCATTTGTACTTTTTAAAACACTTTCTTAACGGGAATTTCGTCTTTAAATTTATATAATTTAGATGGTTTATTTCCATTTAAGCTAAGTTCTTTATTTAAGTCTTCAACTATGTTTAAACTTAGTATTTTCTTTCTAAAGTTTCTTCTATCAAACTTCTTTTGTAAAATACTTTCAAAGACTTTTTGTAATTCAGGCATCGTAAAATTATCAGGTAAAATAGATTTTAAAATGTTACTTTCAGTTATTAGGCTTTTTAATTTTTCTAATGCCTCATTCATAATTTCATTATGTTTAAACGCAAGATTAGGCACGCAATCAATTTTAAACCAAGCGGCGTCTTTAGTATTTTTGTTTTCTTTTATTATTTTAGAATCACTTTTTAATATTCCAATATACGATACTGCAAGCATTCTAAATAAGTTATTTTCTTCACCAAACTCATCAAATGTTTTAAACTGGTAAATATCACAATTTTTTATACCAGTTTTTTCATATATTTCTCTTTTAACTCCATCTTCTAACCTTTCGTTATTGTATAAAGCTCCACCTGGTAATGCCCACATATCCTTATATGGTTTGTTACTTCTTTTTACTAATAATACTTTAGTTATTCCGTTATCTACCGTAAATATAGCAGATATAACATGGATACCCTGTTTTTCATATAATTTATTATCTACTCTCATATAATCACCTTAACTATTTTCATTATATGTGCCGTTTATACACTTGTCAATAGCTTTTTGTGTATTTTATACACTTTAAACAAAAAAAATAAAAAACACCTAACTTCTTTTACATAGCAAGTGTTTTTATTTTTCCATCTTCATTTAAGAATTCATTAATTCTATCTAAATTATCAAATGTAATACCTACATATTCATCATCCATAACTTTAGTTACCGCACGATTATATGCTTCATCATAATATCTAGTTAATTCATCTTTATTATTTATAAATAAAGAATTAAAATCATCTTTAGTAATATCAAAATTTTTCAAATAACTATTAACATTATTTTCACGAACAATAAGATAATTTATAAGTTTTTTGTTATTTAACATATTATCTCTCCTTTCTTTATATAATAAAATTAAAGCCAAATAAAATCACTATAAAAAATAGCGATAGAAAGAATTTACCACATTTTTTTAAATAATGCAAGTTTTTTAATAATTTTTAATGTTTTTTCTTAATAAAAGGCTCATTATAATTTATATATAAGTCTAAATACTTATGGAAATACATCTTAAATGTTTCATATATTTCTCTTTCTACTTCCATATGATTTAAATTTATTTTTTCTAATTCTTCATTTTCTAAAGTTTCATATTTACTTAAGTTTCTTTTACCATATACATCATAAATATCACCTTTTATCTTAATAAATATATGACTTATATGAGCATAATATTTATCATTTGAAACAAAACGAGCATTTTTATAAATACTTTTAAGCATTCTTGCAAAATAAAAACAATATCCATTAGTAAATGTCTTATAAGTATTAAAGTAAAGAAAATCAGAAAGCGCTTTTCCTTTATAATACTCTTTAGTACTAATATATGCTTTTTTAAGCAAATAGATTACTGCTTCTACGTCTTTTTCTAAAAAATCCATGGTGTCTTTGTCAACATAATATCTCATTTTTTATCACTCTTTTTCTAATAGATTGTATGATATCATAAAATTAAATTTAACACAAATAAAAAAAGGAATTAATCCTTTATTTATTTGTCGGAATAAGTTTATCCTTACCACCCATATAAGGTCTTAATTTTTCTGGTATAAGAACACTTCCATCTTCTTGTAAATTGTTTTCTAAAAATGCAATTAACATTCTAGGAGGAGCGATAACGGTATTGTTTAAAGTATGTGCAAACTCTTTTGTTCCATCAGATTTTTTATAACGTATACCAAGTCTTCTTGCTTGTGCATCAGTAAGGTTAGAACATGAACATACCTCAAAGTATTTTTGTTGTCTAGGGCTCCAAGCTTCTATGTCACAAGATCTATATTTAAGATCTGCTAAATCTCCAGAACAGCAAACAAGTTTTCTAACTGGAATATCAAGACTTCTAAATAACTCTACTGAATAATTCCACATCTTGTTATACCAAAACTCACTATCTTCTGGTTTACATACTACTACCATTTCTTGCTTTTCAAATTGGTGAATTCTATATACTCCACGTTCTTCTATTCCGTGTGCCCCAACTTCTTTTCTAAAGCAAGGAGAATATGATGTCATGGTAATAGGAAGCATATCTTCCGTTAATAATTGATCTTTAAACTTAGCTATCATAGAGTGTTCTGACGTACCTATTAAGTATAAATCTTCACCTTCTATTTTATACATCATAGCTTCTTTTTCTTCAAATGACATAACCCCATCAACCGCATCAGAATGAATCATATATGGAGGAATGCAGTAAGTAAATCCTTTATCTATCATAAAGTCTCTTGCATATGCTAATACAGCTGAATGAAGACGTGCAATATCTCCCATTAAATAGTAAAAACCATTACCAGATACTCTTGCTGCAGCATCCTTATCTAATCCGTTAAATGAAGCCATTATATCTGAATGATATGGAATTTCATAATCAGGAACTTTAGGTTCTCCAAATCTTCCTTCTTCAACGTTTTTAGAGTCATCTTCTCCAATTGGAACGTCACTTGCTATTATGTTTGGTATTACCATCATTCTTTCTTTTATTTCTTTTTCTAGCATTTCCTCTTCTTTTTCAAGTTCTGGTATAGATTCTTTAATAGATGCTACTTCATCTTTTATTTTGTTTGCACCATCTATATCTTTATTACGCATAAAATTACCAATTTCTTTACTTAAAGAGTTAATCTTACTTCTTTTTTCATCAGCTTCTGTTTTTATTTTACGATACTTTATATCCATATCATAAACTTCATCAACAAGTGGTAATTTCTTATCTTGAAACTTCTTTTTAATATTTTCTTTTACTAATTCTTTATTTTCCCTTATTAATTTAATATCTATCATTTTTCTATCTCCTTTAATCTATTTAGTATTTTTTCATAAGAAGGCATATACCTTTTTTCTACTCTTTCATAATCTTTTACGGTAGGATTTTTTATCCTAGTTAAATCTATGTTATTCTTTAAATCTGCAAGCTTTACTTCTAAAGCCTCTTTACTACCATTTTTTATTATGTTATCTATATAATCTGTATAGTTTGTATTTTTTATTCTAGTTAATACTGATACATCACTTACTATTTTGCTCGGAAAACCAATTTCTAATAAATCTTCTTTGGTTACGTTTTTATCTTCCATAACATCGTGAAGTAGTGCTACTACCTTTTCTTCTTTATCATATACATGTCTATATACGTAAAGTAAATGAAGCACATAAGGAAAACCACCCTTATCAGTATCGTGCTTAAATAACTCTAATGATAATTCTAAAGCCTTATAAATCATATCATTACTTTCTTTTAATTCTTCATACTTTTCTTCTGCCAAATATTCTTTTAACATATATCCTCCTTATTTTTTATGTATTATAGCTTCTTCAAACCTATATTTTTGTTTTACATCAGGATACTTTTCATGGTCAACTTCTGATAAAAACATATCAAGTGGTCTTGCAAAGCTTGCGCAATCATCATACAAACGTCTATATATTACAAGTATTTCACCAGTTTCCGAGTGAACTGCTAAATCTTCTACTAAATATAAGTTTCCCTTAAAATGTTTATAAATGCTTTTTAGTTTTATTTTTCTCATCATACTCTCCTATATCTCGCTCATATATTACTATTTCTTCCCCACTTATATTATATAATTTATGGTTTTTAGGAACCTTTCTATAACATGTTATCTTCGCTCCAAACTTTTCTGCTGTTTTTCTTGATGCTATGTTGTCAGATGCTATACTAAATATCATCTTGGTAATTTCTTCTTCAAGCATAATATCCTTTAAAAGTTTAAGTGCCAAAGATGCATATCCCTTTCGTCTATACTTTTCAAATATCTCATAACCAGCATTTCCAAAATATTTGGTAAAATCTTCATCAAATCCCTCATCAAACCACATTCTACCTATCATCTCATCAGTATTATGCAAGTAAATATCAAACGTATTATCATACTCTTCAAAATCCTTTGGTATCGTTAAGTCTATTTTACCATCGGTTTTTAATATTAACCTTTCATCCATAAAATAATCTCCCTTAAATAAAAAGAATAAGCCTTAATTGTTGGAGTGATATTAACCACGGTGCCATCCAAGCTTATTCTTAATTTGTTTAACGGTTTTACCCGCGAATGAATTTTATCTCATTCGTCTTAGAAGCAGATTCATCAGCAACTATTTATCGCCTTCCATCAAACAGCAACTTTCTATAAAATAATTATGCTAATTACTAATCTTCATCATCAATTTAAATATATTTTTATATTACAATAATTATTAATCATTGTCAATTTTAATCTTCTGTTTTTTTGCTTTGCTTACTTTTTATTTCATTTAAAAGTAATTCCTTAAATGTATCTTTTGTAACTGAGTAAGTTTTTAAAGAACCATGTCTTCTATAACTTACTAAGTTTTCATCACGTTCTTTATCACCTAAAATTAAGGTAATAGGAATTTTTTTAGTTTGGGATTCTCTCATTTTGTATGATAATTTTTCATCTCTATCATCTAATTCTACCCTAACAGATGCATCTTTTAGCATTTTATATATTTCATTTGCATACTCTAAATGATAATTATTATTAACTGGAATGATGTTTACTTGTACTGGAGCTAGCCAAGTTGGAAAAGCACCTTTAGTTTCTTCAATTAAAAATGCTGTAAACCTGTCAAATGTTCCAAATATTGCTCTATGAAGAACAACAGGAGTTTTCTTTTCTCCCTTATTATCAATGTAAGAAAGATCAAATCTTCTTGGAAGTAAGAAATCTAACTGACAAGTTGATAAAGTAACCTCAGGCCCTACAGCAGGTTTTACTTCAACGTCAAGTTTAGGTCCATAAAATGCAGCTTCTCCTACAGCTTCAAAGTAATCAACGTTTAATTCATTTAAAACTTCTCTTAATTTAGCCTCTGCTTCATTCCACATCTTATCATCATCAAAGTATTTTTTCTTATCTTCCGGATCTCTAAGTGAAAGTCTAAACTTATAATCCTTTATTCCAAAATCATGATAAACATCAAGTATTAAGCTAACAACTTTTTTAAATTCCTCTTTAATTTGTTCTGGAGTTACAAAAAGGTGGGCATCATTTTGACACATGCATCTAACACGTTCAAGGCCCTTAACAGCTCCTGATGCTTCATATCTAAAGTCTGTTGCAAACTCTCCTATTCTAACTGGTAAATCACGGTATGAATGTAGTTTGTTTTTAAACACCAACATATGATGTGGACAGTTCATAGGACGAAGTACAAATTCTTCATCATCAACCTTCATCATTGGAAACATATTTTCTTTATAATGATCCCAGTGACCTGATGTTTTATATAAATCAACCGTTCCAACACATGGAGAATATACGTGTTCATATCCCAAGTTTCTTTCTTTTTCATATATATAATTTTCTAGTTCTTTACGAATTACAGCACCATTTGGAAGCCAAATTGGCATACCTGCTCCAACTAATTCGTGATTCATAAAAATCTCTTGTTCTTTTCCTATTTTTCTATGATCTCTTTGTTTTCTTTCTTCAAGTTCATTTAAATAAGCATTTAAGTCTTCTTCCGTCTCAAAACATACACCATATATTCTTTGAAGCATCTTGTTTTTAGAATCACCCTTAAAGTATGCACCAGAATGCTTAATTAATTTAAAATACTTCATTTTCTTTGTTGTCTCAACGTGAGGCCCACGGCAAAGATCGGTAAAATCTCCTTGCGTATAACAAGAAATAACAGTATTATCTTCGTCCATACGATTTATCAAATCTATTTTGTATGGATCATCTTTAAATCTTTCTAAAGCTTCCTTTTTAGATATTTCTTCTCTATAAATTCTCTTATCAGATTTAGCACATTTTTTCATTTCTTTTTCTATTCTTGGTAAATCTTCATCAGTTAAAGTTTTATCTCCTAGGTCTATGTCATAGTAAAACCCTTCTTCTATAACTGGTCCTACCCAAAATTTAGCATTTGGATATAAATGCTTTACAGCTTGCGCAAGTAAGTGTGCACAAGAGTGATTAAGTACGTTTAATTTTTCATTTTCTTTTATGTTTATCATTAGTAATCATTCCCTTCTACTTCATTTTTTAATTTAAATGTTCTTATGTTAAAGCCACCTTGTTTTTCATAATAATAATTTATTAAATTTTCCATGTTTTTATACATAACACTTGGTTTATCCATCTCAAAGCACTTTACGTATAATTTAATAAACTCTCTTTCGGGCAAATTAAATACGTGGCACTCTCTTCTATAATCTTCATCGGTTAATATCTTATATATCTTTGTTTTAGGAAGCTTTGGAAGTGCTAAAAACTCAGCATATTTATCATAAACATCTCCCAATAAAGAATAGTATATCAAGTTGAAATTAAAACTATTTTCTTTTAATGAAACATTAAGTTCATCCAAATAATTCCATAAGTGATAGTTATTCATACCCAATTTACGGCCTGTTATATTATCTAACTTTTTATCAATATATTCTAGTGCTTTAGTTTGAATACGTGATGCGCTGTCATCTAAATCATATATTACTTTTCCGTATGCTAACATATTAGCAGTCTTTTGTTTTCCGTTTAAATATTCTTCTTCCATACGTTTTTCTATTCCAGATAAAGTATCAATAAAATATTCTATTAGATAACTATTAGAATCGGTGCATCCCATTTCATTATAGTAGCATCCACTTTTCAATACCAAATAAACGTTTATATCAGAGTACTCGTTATTGGTATTTGTTGCATAACTACCACATAAAATTGCACCAGTAACATCATCATTATCTTCATACTTTTTTAAGAATTCTCTTAAAGCAAGCTTCCATTTTTCTATCATTTTACCACCTTCTTTAAAACAAAAAGGACAGTACCAAAGGAGTGCAAAATGCACGGTACCATCCTTAATTTAACTTAATTTGATAACGTGCTTATTGCACGGGATTCTCTTTCGAGTCCAACTTAGAAGTAGTAATCTTATAATTAGTTTATCTATTTTTCACCATCATAGACTCTCTTTAAAACATCGTTATAAAACCTTGTCTTCATCAATGTATTTATACCAAAATAATACTACAAAATGTAATATAAGTCAATTAATACTTATTGTTTTTTATTTATATTTTATGTATAATCTTTATGGTGATAATATGAATTCTGACAACAATAATAATCCTTATGTTTTATGGACCTTTTTTATAGGATACTATATGTTATATTTAATTTTTGGAGGACTAACATCCTTTCTTATAGGTTTTTCTATTTTAATTTTAACAATTTTAATAATTATTATAAGAAGCAAAATAAGAGAGAAAAAAGCATTTCAAAAATTAAATTTTAATTTTGAGTACATAAGAGAAATTCCAAATTACATAGACGTTAATGATATTATGTTCTTAAATCATACAAGTTTTTGGAATAAAAAAAATATCAAATTAATAATAATGCAATTATATCTTAAAGGTGTACTAGAAATTAAAACAGAAAACGAAAAAACAATCATAACAAAAACTGATGAAAAATTCATGGTTTCATACGCTGAAAAATATATATGTGATTATATAACTAGTGAAAATAAAGATAATTTTAATTATGTAAATTATACTAATATGGTTAAAAAAGATGTATTAATTAAAGGTCTTGCATATGATAAAAATGATTTAAGTCTTTTTAAATTTTACTTTTTATTAAGTTCATTAATATTTATAATCTTTACTATTTTGTATTGCTGGGTATATCAGTGGGATTTAAATAGGTCTATAGTACTGGGATTTATATTACTTAACTTTCCAAGTGTATTTTTATCTCAAATAGACAAAATAACAAAAACCTTAAATCTGAAATTTTCAGATAAAGGATGGGCATATAAATATATAATAAAAGCTTATAAGAAGTTTTTAAAAGATTTTACACGAATGAATGAGCTAAAGAATAGTGATTATCATTTATGGGAAAAGCACCTTTTATTTGCACAAGCCCTAAACATTAACTTAGATTATAATAATTTACCTGATATTAATATGAATATCCTAGATAACAAAGAAAAATAGAGACTCTCAAAGTTGAGCCTCTATTTTCTATTATTTTGACCTATCATTTCAGCATCTATAGTTAACTGTTTTATTCTTTCTATAATTCTTACAGCCTTTACTCTTTCTGATTTATTAGTTGTTGAGACACTTAAATGTTCTTCTAACTCTTTTAAGTTCAAGTTAGACGTAATAAAGGTTGGAAGATGTTCTTGCATTCTATACTGAAGTATTGTACCTAATATCTCATCCCTTGACCATGAAGTAACTCCTTCTGCTCCTAAATCATCAATTAAAAGTAATTTAGCATATTTCACTTCATTATATTTATCTTTAAATTCGTAAGAAGACGATGATGAATAACTAGACTTTAAACTTCTTAAGTATTCAGGCCAATACGTTATTACACTTCTAACGTTTTCTTTTGCAAGTTCATTAAACATTGCTGCTAGAAGATAAGTTTTTCCACATCCAAAATTACCATGTAAATATAAACCTTTACCAAATTTTCCTTTTTTATATTCTTTTATGTAATTTAAAATCCATTTTATTACTTTTTCTCTTTGCTTATCATCCGTGTAAATATCTTTTATTTTAGCTTCTCTTATTTCTCTTGGAACGTCCATACTAGTAACGTTTTTTTGATATTTACAATCATTTAAATACTTTTCTTTATATTTACAAGCTACATAAGAAAAATTTAACTTTCCTTCTTTTAATACTGGTAAAAAACAAAAACCAGTCATTTTATTTTTACATGCTGCTAAATTTTTACAAGATTTACAATTTTTATATTCTTCTTTAGAATCTTCAAACAAACTTGTATGTTTCATAAGTTCATCATCGCTTAAATTAATACTATCAGTAAGTTCTTTAAAGTAAGGATCTTTTTTTGCTTCTTCATAAGCTACTTTTAACTTATATTTTAAATCCTTAACACCTTTAATAGTGTTATTAATATTTTCCATAACAAATCCCCCTTCTATGAAAATTCTTTAAGCATATCCTTTAATGATTTTTCATCATCAGCACTTATTTCTTCTTTTTTTATACTTTGATTAAACCAGTCAGGTAATACTTCTTCTTTTACGTTTTTACCTGTATTAAAATTAGACAAAGTATTTGTCTTTTTAGATTTTTTATATTCTTTTTCTGCTTCCTTCATGGCTTCCTCTACGGTTTCTATATTAAGTCTTTTCCACTGAGATGCTATTGTTTCTAAAAAACCTCTGGTTAATTTTTTATTATTTATCTTAAGTACATAATCAATTAAAACGTTTACAACACCCGGATTAAGTTTAAAATCACTTAAAAGTGTTTCTAAAAGAGACAAATCTCTAGATGATGGTTTAGCACCATTACTTCTTCCCTTAAGAAAATTATAAGGTGTAGTGTTTTCAAAAACATAAATCATTTTAGCACGTCTATCATCTGCTCCTACCGGATTTTTTAAATACTCAGGTTGACTTTTATATATTAGTGAAGGAAGTTTATTATCATTTTCATATTTATAATAATTCCTTACGTTCTTTCTTAGTAAAACCTTATCTATAAGTCCGTTTTCTTTAATAGAATTTAAAATTGGAGACTTAATATCATTAGCATCTAAATTATAAACAAAAGAAAGTTCATTAATAAGTTCCTTAACTTCCCTACTAAACGTTCTATTAGTTATAACCCCACTTGGTACTATTGACATTAAAAGATCAAAATCAAATGCCTTATCTATTTTTATCTCACCAACTTTATTAACACGTAAATCTTCATTTAAATTATCATAAGAAGATGCTGGTACACTTTCAAATACAGAATCAAAAGTACTTGTTATTTCTTCATATGAAGATAAATTAATTCTTGGAACCTTAAAATATTTAAGTAAGTTTTCATATTCTTTTTTACCAATGTTATTATATAAAACTATGTTTAAGATAGGATGATTAAAAAATTCAGATGCTGAAATTGGAGAAAACATCTCATATACATAATTATTAACATCACCTTTTTTGACAAATGTTTTTAAAAGTCCAACACCTTCTAGTTTTTTTCTAGCTGTTACTATTGAATCCATTTTTACTCTAAGTGAAGTCATTAAATGATGGTGAGTATATTCCCCACTTAATAGTTCTGTTTTATCTAAATCAGTCCACAAAGTATAATATAAATCAGTTGCAATACAACCTATTATTGGTTGGTATAGCATACTTATTATTTTTCTATCACTTTCATTTAGTATAGTACGGTTTACTACTACAAAAGTATCCGCTGGTAAAATGTTTATTTCTCTTTTCATAGTAAACCCTCCTTGCTATATATTTTAATATATTTTTCTAATTATTTAAAGAGTTTTTATCTCTTTTTCACTTAAACCTGTACATTCTGATATTACATTTATATCAATGTTTTTTTCTAACATCCTCTTTGCAACTGAAAGTTTATTTTCTTTTATTCCTTCTTTTATCCCTTCTTTTATTC
>OGHO01000109.1_pt1 | contig 115527 bp, 187 predicted proteins | sample 1571421 | NCBI WGS metagenome assembly OGHO01 (sample SAMEA2581937, study PRJEB24529) | metagenome | biome: Human gut stool | place: China | collected 2011
TTGATAAAGCACATATTCTCGTTAATAGTTTATCCCATTTTGACATTCTGAATACCTACTATCTATATTATACGTGGTGTCGCATTTGGTGTCAATGTTTTTATCAAAGTCCCTGCCACCTAGGTTTCTAATTGCTGCCAGTAAATTGCCGCGACTCTTTTTATATAAAAATAGCGGAATGTATCGGTACTCATTTTCATTATTGGTTATTTCACTCAGAGAGTCGATATCATATTCGATCATTTTTATAATAATAAGCCTTTCGCTCATTAAATGCGGAAAACATTGAAATAACTCTGCCATGTTACACCTCCAATTTTCTAATTTTTATAAAGCCGTTTCCGACTTATTCTTAACAATAAAATAAGTGTTTTTATAAAAAGGCTGTTTCAACATAGCAGTATTCCAAAGTTGTAAAAACTCCTCATTTCTAAGCCGGCGGTTATATAAGACATTCTTACAATTTATCAATTTCGACAGAGATTCCGCCAAAAACACATGTTCCTCGTCAAATCCGACTACCGGAACATAATGCAGCCAATCCTTGTCCTTTTGTACCCGTATCATTACGATAACCGGATTTCCCTTTTGCAAATCCCCCTTTTAAGTGTTCAAATTGCCACGACAATATTTTACTTTCATTCCATAGCTTCGCAACATATCATATAACCCTTTTGGATAAACATATCCGCTTTTCATTTTGTGAGGCATGACTGAATAAAGAGTACCACCATCGACTTTCTTGTCAAAATGCCTTAGGACGTATGCTGTAGAAAAAGCAGAACATTGAAAACCCTTCTGCATATCTATTCTGTTTTCCTTCGTTATGATAAATGATTTTTCCTCTATTGAAAAATCAGACATAATGGAATGCAGAATCCTGTCAGAACTGGATACCCACCAAGTCTGAGCGAAGGTCTACCACAAAAACTTTTTGATTTTATAAATGACTGTACCAAGAAAACTGAAAAAGAAGAAAAGCGTAAAAAGAAAAATAGACATCAAAAAAACTTTAGAAATATGCTTCACTAAGAAAATATCACAATGTACTATAATAATCCATACCAATCCAATAATAATAAACAGACGTTAATCAAATATTGAACACATCTGTTTTTCCACACACCATAATGTACTCCTACAGCTACAGTCAGCCATCTAAGCAAAAACAGCAGCCCAAACCTTCATCGGGACTGCTGCCTTTCACCATCTATTCATTCTGCCGGGACACGGTGTCAGACCCCTGTCCCATCAATGGGGCAGGGGTCTGATCCTATGTCTCAATTATTCGTAATCTACAACGCTTGCCCACTTGAGAAGAAGCTCTCTCTCCTCAGGCTTGCCCTTAACGGACTGCGAAGCTGCTACGATTGGAAGCCACTTCTGTACATACTGCTTGCCGATACCGCTCTTCTCGCAGAATAAGTTGAGATACTTATCAGCTAACTTCTGCTGTCCTGCAAGTGCGAATACAAGATATGTTCTCGCAGCATCTGCCGAAGCATTACCCTGTGTCGCATGTGCCCAGTCGATGATGTATGCCTTGCCATCGTCTGTTATGATAATATTACTTGGGTTGAAATCACCGTGACATACCTTGTCATGCTTATGCATTCCTTCAAGGCTTGTGTGAAGGTCATAACGTGTTGATGGATCGATATCTGCTTCTGCAATCTTACGCATCATCTTGTCTGTAAGCTTGGTAAGAAGCGGAGCCTTCTTAGAGTGAACCTCTCTCTGAAGATTTACGAATAACTCAAGGTACTCATCTTCCTTCTCAGGATTCTTCTTCATGAGTTCCTCTAAGGTTGTTCCCTCTATGTACTCACTGATGATAGCCCACTTGCCATCAATCTTGGTAACCTCAAGGATCTTCGGAATGAGTAATCCTGTCTCCTCAACCCTTGCCTGGTTGAGTGCCTCATTGAGGATATCTGACTTTAAATAATCCTCATTAAAAAGCTTAATAACTGTGTCCCCATCGCGATAAATAGTCTTAGTCGGACGCTTTGCAATAACATTGTCAAGTTTCATTGTATATACCTCCATGCATTAATTTTAGTAACACCTTAGAAATAAAATATTAAACAAAACCTTCTTGCTTATTGTTTGCATTCATTATATCACATTGTTGTAATTATTACAACAACTTAATTTTATTTTTAGAATTGTATGGACAAATTTTTAACAAAAAAGCTTCCGGACCCGGTTACCGAATCCGGAAGCCATATCAAATACTACTGCTTTAACAGCAGTATCAGCATTGATTACTTTCCGTAGTATGCCTTAAGGTACATAGCCTTAATTTCTTTCATAAGTGGGTATCTTGGGTTAGCACCTGTACACTGGTCATCGAATGCCTGCTCAACCATGTTGTCGAGTGTGTCAAGGAAGTACTTCTCATCTACGCCGTAATCCTTGATTGTCTTCTTGATACCAACTCTCTCCTTGAGAGCCTCAATCTTATCGATAAGACCTTCTAACTTCTCCTGGTCATTCTTGCCCTTAACTCCGAGATAATCAGCAACCTCAGCGTATCTTGCAAGTGTATGAGGGTGGTCATACTGAGGGAATGTACCCATCTTAGATGGAACCTCAGCAGCGTTGAATCTCATAACATCTGTGATAAGGAGAGCGTTAGCAACGCCGTGTGGAAGGTGATGGAAAGCACCAAGCTTATGTGCCATTGAGTGACATACGCCAAGGAATGCATTTGCGAATGCCATACCTGCCATAGTAGCTGCGTTACCCATCTTCTCTCTTGCGACAGGATCGTTAGGACCATTGTCGTAAGCTCTTGGAAGATACTCAAATATCATCTTAAGAGAACGGAGTGCAAGACCATCTGTGAAGTCTGTAGCCATCATTGAAGCGTAAGCCTCAAGAGCATGTGTTACAGCATCGATACCGGAAGCAGATGTAAGTCCCTTAGGAGCATCCATCATCATGTCGGCATCAACGATTGCCATCTTAGGAAGGAGCTCGTAATCTGCAAGTGGGTACTTAACTCCTGTTCTCTGGTCTGTGATAACTGCGAAAGGTGTAACCTCCGAACCTGTACCTGCTGATGTAGGAACAGCGATGAAGTATGCCTTCTCACCCATCTTAGGGAATGTATAAATACGCTTACGTATATCGCAGAAACGCATTGCCATATCAAGGAAGTTAACCTCTGGGTGCTCATACATAACCCACATAATCTTACCTGCGTCCATTGCTGAACCACCGCCGACTGCTATAATACAATCCGGCTCGAAGGATCTCATAGCCTCCGCACCCTCTGTAGCGGAAGCAAGTGATGGATCCGGTGCTACATCGTAGAAGGTTGTGTGCTTGATTCCAAGCTCGTCAAGCTTATCTGTGATATGCTTGGTGTATCCGTTAGAATAGAGGAACTTATCTGTTACGATAAATACCTTCTTCTTATTCATTACAGTCTTAAGCTCCTGAAGTGCAACAGGAAGACAGCCCTTCTTAATATATACCTTCTCAGGTGCTCTGAACCAAAGCATGTTCTCTCTCCTCTCAGCAACAGTCTTTATGTTGATTAAATGCTTAACTCCTACGTTCTCAGATACGGAGTTGCCGCCCCATGAACCACATCCAAGTGTGAGAGATGGTGTAAGCTTGAAGTTGTAAAGGTCACCGATACCACCCTGTGATGAAGGTGTATTGATGAGGATACGGCAGGTCTTCATTCTCTCAGAGAACTCATCTATCTTAGCCTGCTCTGTACCGACATTGACATAGAGTGAAGATGTATGACCGTAACCACCATCTGCAATCAGGTGCTCTGCCTTAGATACAGCGTCCTCAAAATCCTTAGCCTTGTACATTGCAAGTACAGGTGAAAGCTTCTCATGTGCGAACTCCTCTGAAAGCTCTACGCTCTCAACCTCGCCGATGATAATCTTGGTAGTCTCAGGAACTGTGACACCTGCAAGCTCAGCAATCTTATAAGCCGGCTGGCCGACAATCTTAGCGTTGAGTGCGCCGTTGATGATGATTGTCTTTCTAACCTTCTCTGTCTCAGCAGCATTTAAGAAATAGCAGCCTCTGTCTGCGAACTCCTTCTTAACCTGCTTATATACCTTATCAAGAACGATAACTGACTGCTCGGAAGCACAGATCATACCGTTATCGAATGTCTTAGAATGAATGATTGAGTTAACTGCAAGTGTGATATCAGCAGTATCGTCAATGATTGCAGGAGTATTACCTGCTCCAACACCAAGTGCCGGCTTACCGCTTGAATAAGCAGCCTTAACCATTCCCGGACCACCTGTTGCAAGAATGATATCAGCCTCCTTCATAAGAAGGTTGGTAAGCTCAAGGCTTGGAACATCAATCCATCCGATGATTCCCTCAGGAGCACCTGCCTTGACTGCTGCCTCAAGTACAACCTTAGCTGCTGCTATTGTGCTGCCCTTAGCTCTTGGATGTGGGCTGATGATGATACCATTTCTTGTCTTTAATGAGATGAGTGTCTTAAAGATAGCTGTTGATGTAGGGTTAGTTGTTGGAATAACTGCCGCAACTACACCGATTGGCTCAGCAATCTTCTTAGTACCGAATGCCTTGTCCTCTTCGAGAACTCCGCATGTCTTAGTCTCTCTATATGCATTGTAAATGTACTCAGATGCAAAATGATTCTTTATAACCTTATCTTCTACTACACCCATGCCGGTCTCTTCAACTGCCATCTTAGCAAGAGGAATTCTTGCCTGGTTAGCTGCCATAGCTGCCTCAAAGAAAATCTTATCTACCTGTTCCTGTGTGTAAGTAGCGAAAATCTTCTGTGCCTCTCTTACACTTGCAAGCTTCTTCTCAAAGCTTTCAACACTATCAACTATCTCATACGTTTTCTCCATCACTAGAGCCTCCCTGAATGAATAAGTGGTGCGACATGTAATCCATCGCTTTGTTAATTATTTAACATCAACTCTGTTAATAAATTAACACAGTTTTTTTTGTATGTCAACACTTATTATCAAAAAAATACAATATTTTTTCAATCGTACTTTTTACCCTTACAATAAATAATAAAAAAACAGTACTTTCTTCCTGAAAAGCAAAATAAATAGTAGCTATCCTAACTGAAATATAGTATATTCAACACATAGACCATTTTATTTAGTGAGGAGAAAACAATGTCGGAAAAAGATATTTTAACAAAAAAATCATTGGATATTGAAGACAATCTTGCAAAAACAGAGGAAAACTTCATAGCCAGCTACGGAAAGCATGAGCAGAAGCCTCTTCAGATCCTGCTCAGTCTCTACAAAGGACATTATTTACAGCTAATCCTTTCCGGTATATTTTTTGCGCTTAAGCATGCCTGTGTATGGTATCTTCCTGTCGCAACGGCAGGTGTCATCAACATAGCATCAGGTTATGATGACGCCGGTCTTTCGGGAATCATATTTTACATAAGCATAGAAATCGGACTGGTACTTATTAATGTGCCCGCCAACTACCTGTATGTGCATTTCAGAAGCCTTGCCATACGAAATATGGAAGCAGGACTTCGCGGAGCACTTGTCAGGAAGCTCCAGCAGCTATCCATCACCTACCACAAGGAAATGCAGTCCGGACGCCTGCAATCCAAGATTATGAGGGATGTCGAGGCCATCGAGACTCTCTCCCAGCAGCTCTTTACCAACATCCTTACCATTATGCTGAACCTTATTGTTGCATTCGCAGTTACAGGCATGAGAAGCCGCACCGTCCTTGTATTCTTCGTAATCTGCGGTCCTGTGGCAGCACTTACCATGGTTGCCTTCAGAAAACAGATAAAACGCACCAATTCCAACTTCCGAAAGGAGATGGAGACTACCTCCGCAAAGGTTATGGAGATGGTTGAGCTGATCCCGGTCACAAGAGCACATGCCCTTGAGGATGAGGAAATCGACAAGATGGAAAACCAGTTAAGCTCCGTTGCCAAGAGCGGCTACCGCCTTGATATAGTACAGGCCAACTTCGGTGCTGTAGGCTGGTGTGTGTTTCAGGTATTCCAGATTCTGTGTCTTGGCTTTACCGGTTATCTCGCCTTCCATGGCAAGACAACCGTAGGTGACATAACTCTGTACCAGACATACTTTTCAACTATAGTCAACCAGATTTCAAGCTTTATCAACCTTCTCCCTATCATTTCAAAGGGACTTGAGTCGGTCAACTCGGTCGGCGAGGTTCTTTTGGCAAACGATGTGGAAAATAACAAGGGAAAGACTAAAATTAAGTCCGTGCGCGGAGAATTTGATTTTGAGAATCTGTGCTTTGCTTATGACAGCAGCAAGCCTGTATTAAACCACCTGAATCTTCATGTAGCCGCAGGTGAAACAATTGCGCTTGTTGGTGAATCGGGTGCCGGCAAATCCACCGTGCTCAACATGGTAATAGGCTTTAACAAACCTGACTCAGGGCGTGTGCTCCTCGACGGAGTTGATATGAATACAATCAACCTGCAGACCTACAGACAGCATATAGCTGTTGTACCGCAGACATCCATTCTTTTCTCCGGCACAATACGCGACAACATAACCTACGGAGTCAAAAAAATATCTGAGCAGAAGCTCAATCAGGTAATTGCTGCAGCTAATCTGAGGAGCTTCATTGATGGACTTCCTGATGGTCTTGACACGGTTGTCGGCGAACACGGAGGTAAGCTGAGCGGCGGACAGAGACAGCGAATCTCAATAGCGCGTGCTCTTATGCGCGACCCTGATATCATTATTCTGGACGAAGCCACCTCAGCGCTTGACAGTATCTCAGAGAAGGAAATTCAGGAAGCGCTCAACAACCTTACCAAAGACAGAACCACATTCATTGTTGCTCACAGGCTTTCAACAATAAAGGGAGCAGACAAGATAGCCGTCATGCGCGATGGCCACTGCACTGAATACGGAAGCTACGATGAGCTTATGGCATTAAAGGGTGAGTTCTACGAAATGCGCCGCCTGCAATTATAATTAAAATATAAAACCGCTTAACTTCCATACATGTATATACATGGAAATTAAGCGGTTTTATTTTATCTCATATTACTTTTTTAACGAATTTCCGGACCGGACTAAGCTTAAATAAATTTGTGGCAAACCATTTTCCTATATTCCGGTAAATTCAATAAATCTATTTATCTAAAATCTGTATATTAGGCTGATTCTCCTGCTCGTAGATACATATCCATGTCTTGCCCTGGTTGACTATGAGTTCTGAATCATCCCAGCAGGTGTAACGTGTAGGACCATATCCGTATGTATAATTGCAGCCAAGGTTGGTATTCACACCATCAACCTCTTTTGACCACTTAATCCACTGTGCGGTTCCGTTAGACACATAAAGACCGATTCCACTACCTGTAAGAAGATATAGCGGCGAACCATTCCAATACTGCTCTCCCGGAACAAGCTTGAAGATAATGTTCTTGACAGCAAGCTGCTCACCTGTCATCTCATCTATCTGAGGCTGTCCGTACTCATAACGGTAATAGAGTCCATCCTCCTCATTATATACAAAGTAAGCGTCATTGTACGCATATCCTGTCTTGAGTGTGATACACTTGTCTGCATCCGGATACTCTATAGGCTCTGCCGATTTGTTGAACTTAAGCGGTGCAACATAATCCTCATCAAGATATGTCGATACCTTCTTATTCACCATGGCGGTGACAAGATTCTCCGGTGTGGTAAATACATTATGCGGAGAAACCCTGTCTGAACGTCTTTCATAGTTATAGTCACCGTTCATGCCGTTAAATGTGCGAAGCTCCGGGTCACCCAGAAATTCAAGCGCGAAATCGGACTGTCCAAAATGGAAATATGCCGCATCATACTCAGCCGCAAGGAAAGGATAATAGTCGCGGCAGCTTCTTATGGAGCCGATTGATGTGACATCATCATAATTCTGGAACACGCCCATAAGACGTGTGACACCGCCCTCACACTGTCCTTCAAAAATTACATCAGCCTTACTGATTCCACTCTGCGGAAGTCCTGCCTGAATATTGTTGTACATGACTGCAATCGGTCTTCTGTAAGCGATAGTATCATTTATCCACTCTCCTGTAAGAAAGCTTCTCACCGTCTCTCCCTTAGGTATCAGGCTGGTATCGGCTTCGAGTGAAGGATATCCATTGTCAACGCGGTCTGTCTTAGGTGCCACCTCATCATCAGCAGTCGATGTCTCCTCCTGTGAATTATTGTCACCAGCCTGTGCTGCTGATGTTGACTCCTGTGTGTTCCCGGTATTCTCCGTTGAAGGAATCACTGTACTGTCTGTATTCTCCTTCTTTCCACATCCGGTAACCATCATTGCCGACACTGTAATCATCAATGCTGCCTTGCGCATTAAGCCTTTTTTTAACATATATGCCTCCAGATTATTATAATTCCCTATAAGAAATCAATAACTGTTTCTTATTCGTTATAAAATATATTACCATATTTATAGTAATATTGTCAATTTTTTCACTATCTTGCAAGCCATCCTCCATCAACAGCAAGCGTAAATCCATTTACATAATCCGATGCTGCTGAAGCAAGATACACAACCGCACCTGCCATGTCAGCCGGTGTGCCCCAACGTCCTGCCGGGATACGCGACAGTATCTCATCACTTCTGTCATCATCATTCCTTAGTGCCTGTGTATTATTCGTTGCCATATATCCCGGAGCTATTCCATTGACATTGATATTGTACTTTGCCCATTCATTTGCCATAGCCCTTGTAAGACCTAACACAGCACTCTTGCTTGCCGTATATGAAGGAACCCTGATTCCCCCTTGATAAGAAAGCATTGATGCGATATTGATTATTTTTCCGCCGCTTTTCTGTGCAATGAACTGCTTTGCTGCTGCCTGGCACAGAAAGAATGTGAACTTCTGATTCAAAAAGACAACCGAATCCCAATCCTCCTCCGTATAATCTATGGCATCATTTCTCTTAATTATTCCGGCATTATTGACAAGAATATCTATATGTCCAAAGTGCTCCACCGCACCGTTTATAATCTGTTCAACAGGTTCCATGGTCGACAGGTCCGCTTTAATCTGGTAAAAGCTGCTGCCTGCCTCCTCCACAAGTGTCTTAGTTTCGTCGCAATCCCTTCTTGCAACTCCGACTATGTCCGCTCCTGCCTGTGCAAGTGCAATGCACATTCCCTGTCCCAAGCCTGTATTCGCACCTGTTACTACAGCCACCCTGCCTTTAAGGCTAAACATATCAAGTATCATATAATGTCCTCATTTCTGTTTATTTACTTTTCTCTTTATTCCATGTCTCTGAGGCTTAATAGTAATATCCGTGACCACCGCCCCCTCGCGCATGTGAATAACTCCCATAACACACTGTGCAACCTCCTCCGGAGCCAGTCTTGCCTCAGGCTCATCGCATGATGTGAAATCTGCATTCCGGTAAAACTGTGACTGTGTCATATCCGGATGGACATTCACAACCTTCACACCATACTTTCTCGCCTCATCAAACAGACTCTCTCCAAAGCTTGTGAGTGCCGCCTTCGTTGCACCATAAGCACATCCGTATGTATTTGACTTCTTTGCCGTGACGGAAGAAATATTTATGATGATTCCGCCATTTTTCTTCATATCGCGAAGCAAAAGCCCTGCAATAATCATCGGTGCCTCTATATTGACAGCAACCATCTCATGTATCTTATCCGGATTCACCTGCTCATGCGGTCCGAAATATCCCACACCCGCGCAGTTGACAAGAATACTTATCTGTCCTGCCTCTGACCTGATAGCTTCTATTTCCTTTTTTACATCCGCATGCTTTTTCAAATCACAGATTCTTTCATGGAACAGTGGTGCTTCTAAAAGCTCACCCTGTCCTGCAAAATCTCTTCCGATTCCAAATACCTCATATCCTGATTTTAACAAAGCAGATGCCGTTGCAGCTCCTATCCCGCTTGACGCACCTGTAACAATTGCCTTTTCCATCTGTCACTGTCTCCAACGATATATTTTTTCCTGAGGAAGGTATCTTTCCAGACATTCCTCAACATAATCTGCAAGCTCCTCCCCTGCCTCACCACAGCAGAAGCTTCCGTTCTCAATCTCGAACGGATATGCTAACAATGAAGAACCCGGTCTGCGCTTTCTCATACGCTTCATATAATCACATGGTACCCTGAACTCACCAAGGCTTACATCATACACCGAACCTGAATCAGCATATTCAAATAACCTGTCAACCAGCTCTCGGTACGCTGTCTTCTGTCCTTCTAAGTCATTTTCCACGAGAAGCGGGTCAAAACATAGTCTCACATTCAGTCCTTTTTGTATGGCTCTTTTTGCAGAGTCGATTCTCGACCGGACAGATGGCGTGTTATGTTCATACAATAACTGTACCATGTCCGTTGACAAAGTGAAAGCAAAGATAATATTTTCACATTCTTTTTTATCCAGCTTCAGAAAGAAGTTCTCCGGGAGCTGTGCCTTGGTCCTAAGTTCAATTGTAAGCCCCTTCTTATCCTCCGAAAACTCTACCCACCTTCTGCAATATCCCGTGATATTCTCCAATGCGATTAAATCCGTATCATACGATACACACAGATATACGGGATGTACAGTGAGCATTCTCACAACTTCATTAAAAATATCCTCAAGATTCATAAAAAGAACCACATCCGCAGAAGGATACATTCCCTGAAGATAGCAGTACTCGCAGTCAAAAAGACAATTCATCATACAGCTTGTATAATAAAAATTATCATTTCCAAAGTCCTGGCACTCTTTAGAACCACTATATATGAGCTGCCCTTCCTTCTTAGCAAGTATCAATGCCGGGGACTTTTTTTGAATTTCAAGGCTCTGATTCTTTCTGTTAAATACATCTTTATAGTGATTAATCCACACGATTCTGCTGCCTGGAAGCTTCTTCAACACGTTATCAACATCATAATTTTCTGCCAGCTTGCGCTCAATATACACATGATGGAACGGATGTCTTCCGCAATTGTTTTTCTGAAAAATTTTCATAAAATCAGCAAAGCTTCCACTCCACCCATCGGCACACTTAAAAAATACAAGCTGATGCTGCTTAAAAAAACATACAAGGCTCTCATACAATGCCGCAAAAAGCTCACTATGTGAGCTGTACTCCTCATAATCATGAACAGGACATATATCGGGATAAAAATATCTGTCCGATGACATGTCATGTATCTCCACACATATAGCAGATTTTTCTTTGACAGTCGAAGCCTTAACGCTCACGGACGGCTCCACGCAGACGCAGACGTCATCATCACCAACGCTTTTTCCCGCCATCACATATCCTGCTGCCATCGCAGCCTTCACACCCGAAACACCTGTTACAATAAGCTCTATATCTGTACCATCCTGAGTATTACCTGTGAAAATCTGAAAATGCGGCTCAGACATTCTCTTTTTGAGCCTGAAGAAATCAACAAGCTCCTTACAGTAAGAATACTCAGCCGCAAAAAATCTCCACATTATTTCACTGCCTCATCAAGCTCTTTCTGTAACAGGGCAAGATGATCACGGATAGTAATTTTCTGAGGGCACACCTTTTCACACTTTCCGCATTTCACGCAATTGTGCGCCTTCTCATTGTCGGCAAGATTGTTCCAGCTTACCTTAAGCTGCTCCTTATTGCCATATATACTGTAGTGATTCCAGATTGAAAAATTACCTGGAATATTTACTCCTGCCGGACACGGCATACAGTAACGGCAGCCTGTGCAGCCATTTTTAATTCTGCTCTTTAACGATGAAGCCGTATCAGCTACCAGAGCCTGTTCATCACTGCTAAGCGGCACAAAATTCTTAAATGTGGCAAGATTGTCACGAACCTGTTCCATCGATGACATACCACTCAGAATAACCTTCACGTTGTCATGTGTTCCAACCCAGCGCAGTGCCCATGACGCTATCGACTGCTTCGGCCTGTATTCCTTGAAATTCATCGCAATCTCATCCGGAAGACTTGCTAGCGAGCCACCCTTTACAGGTTCCATTATAACCATAGGAACCCCAAGCCTCTTTGCAAGCTCATACCCCCTGTCGCCTGCCTGCTCATCCGTATCCATGTAGTTGTACTGTATCTGGCAGAAATCCCAGTCCCTGTATGTAATTATTCTCTCAAATGCCTCATAATTATCATGGAATGAGAAACCAAGATACTTTATCCTTCCTTCAGCCTTAAGCTTTTCACAGACATCAAGGACTCCAAGCTCCAGCAGCTTTTCAAACCTGTCCATGTTGAGTGCGTGCAGCAGGTAGAAATCCACATAATCCTTGTGAAGTCTTTCAAGCTGCTCCTCGAATATCCTTCTGGTGTCCTCAGGCTTCTCAAGCTTCCACACCGGAAGCTTCGTTGCAAGGTAATATGAGCTTCTGTCATACTTATCAAGCACCCTGCCAAGGAAAGGCTCACTATCCCCATTGTGATAAGGATATGCCGTATCATAATAATTTACTCCGGATGCCATCGCAAGGTCTAGCATTTCTTCGGAAAGTGCTTCATCAATGCTTCCATCTTCCTTTAAAGGAAAACGCATACAGCCAAAGCCAAGCAGGGATGTCTCAATTCCAAGCTTATCAAATCTTCTCTTCTCCATAACATACCTCTCTTCTCATTTTATCTTATTATTTTTCTTCTATAACTGCATATTAGCTACAAAATCTTTGAAGTCCTCATAATTCTTTTTAAGCAGTGCCGGAGTGTCACTGTAACCATTAGCTTTAACCTCCACGTTAACTATATTTTATCCTTTTTTGACCTCATATGCAATAGCGGATTCCTGCATTGGCAAAGAACCCAAAATAAGCAGGGACAGTCAAAGCTTAACTATGTCTGCCTTGACTGTCCCTGCTCCGGTATTCCTGTATATGCTCTGGTTTTCGTTAATTATTCCAGATTTTCAGGCTGCTCGCTCAGTTTAAATTTACCGATATTCTCCTGAAGCTCCTTAGCAAGCTCAACAAGCTTTGAGGTATCCTGATTGCAGTCATTTACAATCTGACTCAGCTCAACCATCGAGGCAGAAGTCTCCTGTGTTCCGGCTGCGTTCTCCTGTGCAATAGCGGCAAGGCTCTCCACACTCTCAGTGACGCTGTTCTTAAGTCCATTCAGATCCTCGACCTTACCGGCAAGTCCCTCGATGGATGATGTAACATTGTCAACCTCTGTCTTTAACACACCGAATACGTTTCGGGTATTGTCAATCTTCTCATTCTGATGTGCAATCTCCTCAACCACGCTTTTCATGGTCTGTACACTTGTATTTGAGTTGTCGATGAGCTTCTCAATAATGTTCTTAATCTTCTCCGCCGACTCTGTGGACTGGTCTGCCAGTACACGGATCTCCTCAGCTACAACCGCAAAGCCTCTTCCATTCTCACCTGCTCTTGCTGCCTCAATTGAAGCATTGAGTGAGAGAAGGTTAGTCTGGCTCGCAATATCAGCTATCAGGTCGGTCGCACTGCGGATATCAAGTGCCGACTGGTTTGTCTCCATAGTCTGCTTATGTATCTCATCGACAGATACCTTAGTCTTATTACTTATCTCAACAAGAGCATCAAGATTCTTCTCTGCTTCAAGATTCTTATCCTTCATGGTCTCTGCACTATCAGCAAGCTCAGATATTTTTTCGCTCATGAAATCTATCGAATGTCCTATCTGTTCAACCTGCCCGCTTACCTTCTGAGATTCATTCGCCTGACTGGTTGCACCGTTGGCAATCTCGTCCACAGCTGTGTCAATGTTCGCAATTGATGAGCTTATTGTATCAAAATTACCCTTAAACTTCGATGAAAATGAATTCAGCTCTTTTGTTGAATGATGTATTCCGTGCACAATCGTTGTAAGTCCGTCAAGAAGCGCATGTACGGAACGCGCCATATTGCCAATCTCATTCTTCCGGCTCATAAGCTTGTCCGGGACGAGCACAGCAAGATTACCCTCCGCCACCTCGTCAAGATTGCTGATAGCTGTCTTGATTCCTATTAACATTCTTGTGATAAGAAGAGCAGCGACAACTATAATTATAAGAAGAAGCACAAGCATAAATATAATATTGTATCTGATGATATTCTGATATGCGGATGTTGCGGTTTCTGAATCTATTGCAACACCGATAACTCCCACAAAGCTTCCATCCGAATTTTTAATCGGCGAATACCATGCAAAATAATTAGTACCGCCAATATTTATTGATCTTCTGAAAAATACATTTCCGGACTTTGCCGCACTGTATACGACATCATCTATCTTACCTCCGGCAATCGTCTTTCCACTGCCATCCTTAATTGTCGAAAATATTGCCGTATCTCCATAGTAGATGCTGATGTCAACATCAGTCTCACTGGTAAGCTCATCAAAAATCTGAGTATTCCTGCTTATGTTAAACTCACCCTTATACAATTCCCCATCTTTAAGAGAATAATCTCCCGCATCCCTCAGCTTAAGGCTTGACTCAACAGAGTACTCCATAGCTTCAAGCTCATGCAGCATCACCTTCGTTGATGTTCTTTTACCGACATTCCTTAATGACAATAAACAAAATCCACTCACAAATATGACCGGAACAAGTACAATGCACAGAAGCTCAAACATAAGCCCTAATCCTTTTTTATCCATCTTGTTTTTATCCATATATTTTTCCCCCTGTTTTTTTACTTTATAGTATATCAGCAGGTTCTTATTGATTACTATAAAGCATAAAATATTTTATTCCTTTTTTCCAAAATTTTCAATAAAAATGAGTGCATCAATATATTTTTTTAATAGAAATGCACTATTCCGGCTGTCAAAACTATTCTGTGGTGGTATTTCCTATTATACAAAACCTGCTGCTGCACCAGCATGGCGCAGCAGCAGGTCATAAGGTAATTACTTATATAATTCAACAAGCTTCAAGAGATGTTCATATCTTTCCTTAGCCGCCTTCTCAGACTCGGCAAAGAGCTTCTCCGCTCTCTCCGGGAAAGGCTTGACAAGTCTTGTATATCTTGCCTCGTTGTTTAAGAACTCCTGATACGTTCCATCACCCTCCTTGGATGTGAGTGTGAATGGATTCTTTCCCTCTGCCTTAAGCTCAGGGTTGAATGAGAAGAGGTTCCAGTAACCTGCCTTGACCGCCTTCTTCATCTCGTCCTGACAATGGTTCATGCCGCCCTTTGCAATTCCGTGAAGCTCACAAGGTGCATAGCCGATGATAAGCGATGGTCCGTTGTAGCTCTCAGCCTCACTTATAACCTTCACAGCCTGTGCCGGATTAGCTCCGAGTGCAATCTGAGCCACATATACATAACCATAACTCATGGCAATCTCTGCAAGGGATTTCTTTCCAACCTCTTTACCTGCTGCGGCGAACTGGCCCACCTCACCGATGTTGGAAGCCTTAGAAGCCTGGCCGCCAGTGTTGGAGGACATCTCGGTATCAAATACCATAACATTGACATTTTCACCTGAAGCAAGCACATGGTCAAGACCGCCAAAGCCTATATCGTAAGCCCAGCCATCACCACCGAATATCCATACGGACTTCTTTGCAAGATAATCCTTCTTTGCAAGTATGCCACGCACAAGCTCATTGTCCGCAGGAAGCTTCTCAAGCTCTGCTATAAGCTTCTGAGCTGCCGGTGCGTTGAGCTTGGTGTCATTCTTAGTCTCAATGAACTTATCTGCTGCGCTTCTAAGCTCATCTGTAGCTGCGTCCGAAGCCACAAGCTCATTTAACTTCTCCACAGCCTGCTCTCTAAGTGTCTTCTGTCCAAGATACATACCAAAGCCGTGCTCCGCATTGTCCTCGAACAGTGAATTAGCCCAAGCCGGACCCTTCTTGGAATCCTTGTTAACCGTATATGGCGATGTAGCTGCCGGACCTCCCCAGATTGATGAACAGCCTGTCGCATTGGATATATACATCTGCTCACCAAAAAGCTGTGTTATAAGTCTTGCATAGGATGTCTCAGCACAGCCTGCGCAGCTTCCCGAGAACTCGAGGAGCGGCTGGTTGTACTGTGAGCCGATAGGTGTCTTGTCCGTAAACGCAGGCTTCAATTCCTTCTTGCCAACATTCTCGACAAGGTAATTGAATACCGGCTGCTCTGCCTCCTGTGACTCTCTAGGAACCATCTTCAATGCTCCCTTTGCAGCCATAGGACACACAGTCACACACTCACCGCAGCCCATACAGTCAAGCGGTGATACCGACATTGTGAACTTCATTCCGTCCGCTGCGGCATGCTTTGCATCGGAGAGCTTGATGTTCTCAGGTGCTGCAGCTACCTCAGACTGATTTAAGATAAATGGTCTTATTGTGGCATGTGAACATACGAATGCACAACTGTTACACTGTATACATGCCTCCGGGCTCCACTCAGGAACCATGACCGCCGTACCTCGCTTCTCATAAGCAGAGGCGCCAGTCTCAAACTGTCCGTCTGCGATATCCTTGAATGCGGATACAGGAAGGCTGTCACCATCCATAAGACCGATAGGGTCAAGCAGCTCGTTTACCATCTTAACGGTAGCAGGACGTCCTGTTCTCTCAGCAGTCTTATTCTCTGCCACTGCCTCAGCCCACTCAGCAGGAACCTTGACCTCATGTAGTGCATTCACACCTGCATCTATTGCCTTGTAGTTCATCTCGACAACCGCGTCACCCTTCTTGCTATAGGACTTTTTTGCTGCTTCCTTCATGTACTGTACTGCCTGCTCTATCGGCATGACATTCGCAAGTCTGAAAAATGCAGACTGAAGAATAGTGTTTGTTCTCTTACCCATGCCAATCTCAATAGCCTTGTCGATGGCGTTGATTGTGTAGAGTCTGATATTGTTCTTTGCTATATACTGCTTTGCAGCGGCAGGCATATGCTCATTAAGCTCTTCATCCGTCCACTGGCAGTTGATAAGGAAAATTCCGCCCGGCTTAACATCCTGAACCATCTTATATCCCTTGGTAACGTATGATGGATTATGACATGCCACAAAATCTGCCTGATTGATATAGTAAGGACTCTTGATTGGCTTATCACCGAAACGAAGATGGCTGATAGTTATACCGCCTGTCTTCTTTGAGTCATACTGGAAATATGCCTGGACGTACTTATCTGTATGGTCACCTATAATCTTGATGGAGTTCTTGTTAGCACCGACTGTTCCGTCACCGCCGAGACCCCAGAACTTACACTCAACCGTTCCCTTTGCAGCAGTAATAGGGGCAGGCTTTACCTCAGGAAGTGAAAGATTCGTCACGTCATCCACAATGCCTATTGTAAATCTTGACTTAGGCTCATCCTTCTCAAGTTCCTTATATACAGCAAATATTGATGATGGAGGTGTATCCTTAGAACCAAGTCCGTAACGGCCTCCTGTAATGACAACATCATTCATTCCTGCTTCTCTGAGAGTAGCAGCTACATCAAGGTAGAGCGGCTCTCCGAGTGAACCCGGCTCCTTAGTTCTGTCAAGAACAGCAATCTTTTTCACACTCTTTGGAAGCACCTTCAAAAGTGCCTTTGGTGACCATGGACGATAGAGTCTTACCTTCACAAGACCAACCTTCTGTCCCATGGCATCAAGATAATCTATAACCTCCTCGGCAACATCGCACACAGAACCCATAGCTATAATCACTCTGTCTGCATCCTCTGCACCATAGTAATTAAATAGGCCATAGTTCGTTCCGAGCTTGTCATTAACCTTCTTCATGTACTTCTCTACAACTGCTGGAAGCTCATCATATACTGAGTTACATGCCTCTCTATGCTGGAAAAACACATCTCCGTTCTCATGTGAACCTCTCATTGCAGGATGCTCAGGATTGAGTGCATGTGCCCTGAACTCCTCCACTGCCTTCATGTTGCACATTTCCTTGAGATCTGCGTAATCCCACTTCTCAATCTTAGAAATCTCATGTGAAGTCCTGAAACCATCAAAGAAATTGATAAACGGAACCTTTCCCTCTATGGCTGCAAGGTGCGCAACCGGGCTTAAATCCATAACCTCCTGTGGGTTGGACTCTGCAAGCATCGCAAACCCGGTCTGGCGGCATGCATACACATCGCTGTGGTCACCAAAAATATTGAGTGCCTGTGTGGCAACTGTTCTTGCCGATACATCGAATACACATGGAAGCTGCTCTGCTGCAATCTTATACATATTCGGTATCATAAGCAAAAGCCCCTGTGAAGCTGTAAATGTTGTGGTAAGCGCTCCTGCTGCAAGTGAACCATGAACCGTTCCGGCGGCTCCCGCCTCAGACTGCATCTCAGTAACCTTGACTGTATTTCCGAAAATGTTCTTTCTTCCTGCCGCTGACCACTGGTCAACCATATCCGCCATAGGACTTGACGGAGTTATCGGATATATTCCTGCTACTTCCGTGTAGGCATAGGCTACATGAGCTGCGGCAGTGTTTCCATCCATTGATTGTTTTTCTCTGGACATACTAATTCCTCCTGTTGTTTATAGATATTTTATAATTTTTTAAACCAAAAACGCGCAGACCATTCATCAGTCTCTGCGCGTGTACATATCTTATCACATCATTTTTTTATTGTCAAATCAAAGTGCTGAATTGTACATGAAAAAATACAAAAAACCTGTAAAATCTCTATTAAAGACTCTACAGGCTAAAATTCAAAGCAGGGGATGAGAGAATCGAACTCCCGCCAAAGGTTTTGGAGACCCCTATCATACCATTTGACCAATCCCCTATAATCAAGGCTTTCAAGGTTTACACAACTTGTTCTACACAAGTTACTACACAACTTTCAAGCACAATGATTATTATACATAATTTTAGGAGATTGTCAATAACTTTTTTAAATATTTTTTTTATAAAAGTATTTCTTTATACAGATGTCGTTTCATATAAACACTAAATTCTTCTAATGGTATCCGATATGAGCCACCTATTTTAACCTTTGGGAAATCTTTCTGCTCAATCAACTTATAAGCTGAACTTTTCCCTAATCCAAGGATATTTTGAATATCCTTTACGGTTAAATATTCTGGCATTTGCTATTATTATTTCCTTTCTATTTTACTACACAATTATTTTTACACATCTTTACTCACTTGTTTACACAAGTCCTGTTGAACCTATACCACCCCTATCAACAGTATCAAGATGTTCTACTTCTTCAAACTCTATGGTCGGCATCTGTTCTACAATTCTAAACTGACATATTCTGTCATTCTTGCGAATAATAGTATCTCTCATTGCTAAAGCAGGGAAAAACCACTGGTCATTATCTCCGCAATAACCACCCTCACCTGTATATCTATCTCCACCATCTATAACACCCATATGGTTAGTCTGAATGATACCAAAGTTTTTAAATGTGCTGCTTCTAGGCACCACATGAGCTTCATAACCATTTGGTAATTTCATGCCCACACCAAGCGGAATCAAATAAAATTCACCTTTCTTTAACTCTACTGTCTCAGCGGAACGAAGATCGATCCAATTACCTTTGCTAATCTTCTGTACCTTATCTATTTTCTTATCAAAATACTTAATCTTAATCTTCATTATATTAACCTCTACTTTCTCTTTTCTTCGTCTTTTGGACAGTTCACACGCTGTCCATAAATAAATGTTTTTCCAGTTAATTTACACTTAATCATTTGAGGGCGTTGTTCCATATATAACATCGCCTCGTTACATTTATTACATTTTTGCATATTTCATTCTCCTAGTCAAGCTTGCGAACTTCTGCATCTGGTAAATTATGCAATGTTGTAATTAATATCTGATCATCTGCTGACGGATTGACAAACTCAATGGTTACACCTCTGCTCCAATCAAGTGCAAGTACACCGAGTATGCTATTTACATCAATTATATTTCTCCCCTGATATACGTTGGCATCAATGTCTAACTTTCTTACTACTCTGTTAATCTCGTACAAACTTGAGATTGAATTAGTCTTTACAAAATACTTCATAACTTTTATTCTCCTTTACTTCATAATTTCTTTTAAATATTTTGAGTCTGTTTGCTTGAGATAATTTTCAATCAAACGACTTTGTTCCTTAGTCTTACTAAAAGCTGTTACATTAATAGTTTCTTCACCTTTTCGGGTTAATCCGAGATTAGCCATGTACTTGATATTATGTTCTACAAGATACTGACACAGATTTTCGACATCGTTTTTATCAGATGATGTTAAATAGAAATACCATTTATCATCCTTTGTAAATTTGTCTACAATGGGGAAGGCAAGATAATTGCCTATACCGCTTGCCACAGATACTACAAGAATTGTGATAATAGAATTGTCAGAAATAACTTGTTTTACAACTGTATAGAATAGTATCTGTGACAACACTATAAGTAACGAAGATATGATACGCTTATTCATATAAGTAAGAATACTCTTAGCTGTAAGAATGATGTTGTCGAAAATCTTAACAATAAATAAAATTGCATATATCATAAATTTTTCTCCAAATACTTAATGTATTCATTCCACTTGCCTATTGAATGAATATATTCTTTACCTTTTAATCCCTTCAGCTTCATATCTGCTTTTATATTCTCTATTGGATTGCGTTTAGAAGCCAAAGATTTAATAAACTTTTCTGTCGTATGTGTTATACCTAAAAGTTCATTTTGAGGTATTTTTTCGATTATCTTTCTATATAGGATAAAATCCTCATCCGATATTCTATAATCCTTATTCTTAGGTAAATTCTTAGAACTAAAAGGCGATATAGATGCTCCACTTGTCTTAGGTTTCATCAATGGGATAATCTTGTCAGAGTCGGCATACTTGAATTTAAAAAGAACTTCTGAATCTGTTTCTTCCAGTCCGAAGATAATCTTTGTATTTTGGATGAGTTCAGAATTATATGTCTCATATGATATAATAGAAATATTCTCTCTTTTTATATATGTAGATTCACCATTTCTTTCTACTGGATATCTTTTGACTTCCCTTACAACATTCTTTGGATTAATATAATTGGCATATATTATTTTGACTATATTTCTGCCAGTTTGAATTGAGGGGATATATGCTTGTAGGATATTACCGCCCCAATGAAAGATTCTTCCATTTTGACAGCTTATATAACAATCTATATCTTCATAAGTACCGTTGAGTTTTCGAGAAAAGTCGTTTGTTTCTTGGTTGTATTCGCATAAAATACGATACTTGCCTTTAAATTTATCAATCAAATAACTAATATAATCGCCCTCTTTCTAACTAGTATTCTTCATATTCTTTTTCATAGTTTACTTCTTTAGGTGCATTTTCTTGAGCATCTTTTACTTTTGTTAAGCAGTCTGCTCTATTATTGAATATAGTAGTGTTAAGACTGTTGTATCCAAAGAGATATGCATGTTTGTCTCGCTTATCTGCACCGCAAAAGTAATTATCTGTTACGGTTCGTATTTTGAGTTCGCATAAATCATAAATTCCTACGGTTGGAAGTACGCGAGCATAATATACAACTGAACCTTTCTTAACATCTCCTTTAGTCATCATGTGAATTTCTCCTTGCAGCTACAAGTAATGCCATTGTTAAGATTCCGATGAATCCACCAACGAAGGCACCAAAAATAAAATTTGCCATAAGCTTATTCTCCTTTCTTTAGTCACAATAAAGAACTATTTTGTTTTGAACAAGAGATTGTTTAACATCTATCACCCTCTGATTTTTTGAGCCTCTGAACTTTAATGTTATATCTCTTTGCTCATCTATATATTCTCCATCAACAAGAACATCTACATTTTTTATAATTTCTTTGCGTGTTTCAATTATTTTATCTCTTATGGGGTCAAGAATATCTGTTACTAATGGGTACATAATCCTTTCCCATTCAAATCCCGTATATAACCAGATAGTTTTCTTGGGAAAAGAAATACGGATTTCTTGGACTAATTTTAAGACTTCATCAAGGTTATTTTCGTGTAGTGGATCACCACCACTGAAAGTAATGCCTGATATATAATCTTTAGACAGTTCATTGAATATCTCTTGTTTTGCTGAATCATCAAATGGAATACCACTGTCAGGATTCCATGTTTGAGGATTTTGACAGTTATAACAATGGTGTGAACAGGCTGAGAGCCATAAAACGACTCTCAAACCATCACCATTGTTCATATCATCATGTGTAATATTATGATAATTGATATGAACCACACTCCTTACATTGAAACTCTATCTGCGATTTCCGCATTCTTAGCTTCGTTATATCTTGTTTCTCCATGAACTCTTGTAAATCCTAAATATCCGTTCATCCGATCTATCTTTGTAATCATCTTGCTACCACACTTAGGGCATACATCCATTTCTACTTGTTGATATCCACAATCTTCACAGTAACACATAGCAAGATTTACTCCTTCATAAAAACCTTTATCCATTGCTCTAAGAATAAGTGTTTTAATAGCTTCTTTGTTATATCCTAGATTATATCTGCAATACTGAATCTTTCCACCATTAAACATATCCCAAAATCTGCCTTCTTTATCTTGTTTTTCGATTGGAGACATCTGCTCCGATACATGACAATGGAATGAATTACTAACATATGGTTTATCAGATACATTTTCAATAATTCCATAAATTTTACGAAACTGTTCAATCTGAAGACCACACAACGATTCAGCAGGAGTGCCGTAAATTGCATATAAAATATGGTCTTCCTCTTTAATTCGGTTTGTATAATCGTTGATATATTGCATAACTTCTAATGCAAACTGCCCGTCTTCACGAATAGATTTACCATTATATAGTCTTTGCAATTCATTTAATGCAGTAATACCGTAACTCATAGTCATTGGTGGAAGAATTGTTTTAATCTTATCTGTTGGCTTTAAATTACCACCAAGCAAACCACCTTCACAGAAAGCAACTGGATTTACGCTTGCCCTCAATTCACCAATATAATCATATGTTCTTTTATGTAATCCACGAATTAACTCAAGATAATAATCAAGAACTTCATAGAAATCTTTGGATTCTCTACGAGCTTTTGCAAGAATCATTGGAAGATGAAGAGAAACAACACCAAGATTAAAACGTCCTTCGAATATTGGTTTATCGTTTTCATCTACTGGATGCATACCACCTTTTTCATACCATGGAGATAAGAAAGCTCGGCAGCCCATTGGAGATACCACTTTTCCATATTTCTTATACATTTCTGCAACATATCCATCACCTGTTAATGACAACCAATCTGGATACATTGTCTTACTGCTACAGTCAAGACCAGCATTAAATACATCTGCACTCGGATATTTACTTGAACCATCCCCATGAAGATTTTTGTCATACAAAAACACAATCTTAGGAAATAATACAGGTCGTTTAAACCCTTTCTTGCCCTGTCCTTCAGAATGAACTTTAAGAAGTGAAATAGCTGCCATTTTACCAAATTTAGATGTTGCTAATCCGATTGTCATCGTGACAAAAGGATAATCCCCTCGGCTTGATCCGACAGAATTTAACTTCATTTCAATTCCTTGCCATCCCTGTTCAAAGTCACGCTGAACTTTGTTTGTTGAGTTTTTATTTGCAAGTTTATCAATGATAGGATTAAATGCCTTTTCTACAAATGAGATGTGCAATTCTCTCAGTAATTCTTTAGTATTTTCTTTATATTCATTGACATATTTTACATATGATTTTTCAGCATACGGTTCAAGAATTTTATCAACTTCTGGAACTGTAAATCCTCCATATTGTTGTGCGGCTGTTGAAAGAATAATATCTCCCATTACATCAAAAGCGGTATCAAGATAATTTGGTTCATTATACCAAATATTACCCATTTCAAAACCACCCTTCATAACTTTGCCTACTCTAAATAAATCACAATTAACCGTGTCAAGTCTTGCGCTTTCATCATGAATATATATATATCCATCTTTACTAGCCTGTTTTTCCGCATATGTTAAAAAGAATTTTTTATATAATTCTCTACTTAATTCATTGTAAATAAGACTTCTTTTTGTTGCCACTAATGCCGAATCAGTATTAGCATTACTCTTATCACCGATGTATCTAATGGACTGACTACGTTCATATACCTTATCCATCATGTGTACAAAGTCTTTTTTGTAGTTTCTATATTCTTTATACATTTTTGCAACCGTTGGAAAGTCTTCTTCCAAAACAGATTCTACAATGTTATGCATATCGTAAATTTCAATATCTGTATCTTCATTGTAACTTTCATCTATTTTTGCTAATACATCATTTAAAATCTGTGCATAATCATTGTCTGATAACTCATACATGGCACGTCTAGCAGCTTTGTTACAAGCATCAATAATCTTCTGCTCATTGTAAGGTTCTATAGTGCCATCCTTTTTTATTACATTGTACAAATTAATTTTCCTCCTGTGAAATAAATGTCCTTCTATACCATCTATCAGCTTTATACGAATGCCATTTTTCAATGACATTTTCAACGGCAGTATTGCTTAATTCTTTGTTAAATAAGTATTTAATCTGCTCAATATTCATTAGAACATCAGATAATTCTTCAAAAAGATTTTCTCTAACTTCTTCTGATTTTGGAGTTAAACCTTTTGTTGTTCTACGGTATTTTAAACATGACTGTATAAGTTCTGCACATTCTTCTGATAACTGGCATAGAATCTCTTCTTTTCCAAGTTTGTCTGCGATTTCAAATACTTTTTTATCCACTTTTATCTCCTTTCTCGATTTCACAAGAAATCAACCCTTCACAAAATATATGCGGGTAGGGATTTTCACCCTACATATACGTTACCATACAAGCAGTGGATATAATTTCCAATCTGCCAAGGATGAAGAATTATCGTACTCCCATTTAACTGATGGGCGCTAATCGTTTGTAATCTAATACATTTCTCGCTACTCGACAGATACTTTATGTCTACATATTCCATCACCGCATATATTTATGTACTATTCATTTTCTTCTTTTTTTGATATAAAATTCACTATTCTTCCATCATTGATAACTGTGCGAATCTTTTTATATCGAAATAATTCACAGCAATCTTGTAATGTAACATTGTTTAAATCAATAATCTTATCATATTCCATATAATCCCTCCTTGATTATCTCTTGATGTTGCCTTGTCCACCATCTCTACATTCTAATGTGTAATGATTACTTGGTGGATCAGTGCAATCTCTAACATTGATAATTTTATCAATTATATATTCTCTGTCGCTGATACGAACAGTTACAAAATTATTATCCAATCCATATAACGCTCCTTTCAATGAGCTTATTGTTCTAATGCTAATGGTTCTATTCTCCTTTGCTTTAAAATTACTTATAAAAATTATGATTAACATTATCAGTAAATAGATACTGACGACTTGATGCAGCCCAAGATGTTCCATTACACGAATCAAAGAACAAAGCATCTGTATTTCTGAATTCATAGGCATATTCACACGCTTGAATGGTTTCATTTAATATTTCTACTCGACTATATCTTCCGTCAAAATAAGAACTAAATTGAGCTGGGGCTGTAAGAATTTCCTCTAATGAATTAGGGAATATATCATTTTCAAGTCGATTGAAAATTGTTGAAGCAACATTAACTTTCGATTCAAATTTATTTTCACCTGTTACTTCAGCTTCGACAATTTTATATAGCAACAACAATTCATTCTGTGAAAAATCGCTGTGTAATTTGTTTACAATATTTAATTGTTGATTTAATGATGAATATTGTACATACCAATCTTGTGAAGGATTGACTTCTTTAAGACATTGTTGTAGCTTATCTTGTAGTTGTTTTTTGTTTTGCCAATCCTTCTGAGTTTGGTCTATATCAAGGAGAATGAGATATGGTTCATTAATAGGTGGTTTATGTTCTGTTTTTATTGGCTGCATACAAATTACAGCCAATGCAATAATCATTAGTTTCATGACTAGTCTCCTAAGTTTATTTACATATCTTTATTCTCTTTTTTAAGTTTGAAAAATCATTTGGAAATCATAGAAAGAAATTCTTCTTCTGAAATAATTGGGATTCCAAGCGATTTTGCTTTCTGATTTTTAGATGATGTTGAATTTATGTCATTGTTAATAAGGTAGTCTGTTTTACTCGAAATAGATTCTGCCACTTTACCACCATGAGCTTTAATGTCAGATTTTAATGCTTCACGATTAGAATAATGTTTTACACTTCCTGTAATAACAAATATCTTTTCTTTAAGTGAATTATTTGTTTTAATAACAGGAATTTCAAATTTAAATCCACTTGCCAAACTAGTTATTTCTATATAGTGATTAGCGAAATAGTTATCTAATGAATTTATTATAGAATTCCCAATACCGTCAATACATATAAAATAGCTTGCATTGTTATTATCCATTATTTCCAAAAAATCATCAAAATTATATTTAACTTTTTCTGCTATTAATTTACTTGCAGTTTTTCCGACCATAGGTATTGATAAACTATATAAAAATTTATCAAGTGTTATACTACAAGATTTTTCAATAGCTTTTAGAAGCTTATTAACAGACTTTTCCCCAAATCCATCAAGACATTCCATTTCATTTTTATAACATGATAAACAATAAATACCCGAAATAGAATTAAGCCAACCAAGCTCAATAAATTTTTTAATTGTTGTTTCAGATAGTCCATCAATATTCAAACAGTCTCGGCTCACTGCATGAACAAGCTTACCAAGCAATCGCCCTCTACAATCTTCATTGATACACATAAGAACTTCTGAATCATTCTCTTTTACTATTGTTGTAGGTTGTCCACATATAGGACATTTATCAGGAATCTTAAAATTACCACTTTTATCAATACTATCATGCACTTTTGGGATAACCATATTAGAACGATAAACTCTAATTCTATCTCCTACCCCAAGCATCATATTTTTAATATATGTGATATTATGAAGGGTTGCCCTTGTAGTAATTGCACCATTAAGGTCAATTGGTTCAAATATTGCTACAGGATTAATTAAGCCAGTTTTTGATGTATTCCATTCAATATCTGTAAGTATTGTTTCAAACAACTCGTCTTCATATTTATAAGCCATCGAATGTCGAAAGAATTTCTCTGTACGTCCCATAGAATCGGCAATTTTATAATCATCTACTGCTATTACAGCACCATCGTAAGGAATATTATGCGAATCTGCTAATTCTCTTAGATGATTTAATAAGATTGCTAACTCTTCTTTTTGATTGATTCTAGGTGATTTTAATATTGGTATAATCTCAAAACCAATCTCTTTAGCCTTAAATAAATCTTCACTAGGAGTTTTATGTTCAAAACCTTTAATAATTCTCCAAGCAATAAATCTCATATTTCTGCTTGCAGCTTCTTTACTATCAAGTAACTGCAATGAGCCAGATACAAGATTTCTTGGATGTTTATATTTCTTGTCTTCAGGAAGTTTATCATTAATCTCTCTAAAAGTGTCCCACCCAATAATTGTTTCGCCATCAATAATAAGTTCGTCCTTATATGGAATTTCCTTTGGTACATTCTTCATTGTTAATACATTCTGAAGGCATTCAGTACCTCTCACTCCATCGCCTCTAGTTTCTGCACCGATTAACTTACCATTAATATAATGAAGGGATGTGGTTAAGCCATCAGCTTTAACAGATAAGAAACAATCCATATTTCCAATAAATTCAATTAACTCATCTACTGATTTTGTTTTATCAAGTGAGAGCATTGGATGGTTATGTGCTACTTCCTTTAATTCATCTGCGACTGAATAGCCAACATTATGCGTAGGACTATCTGCTAATACAATTTCCGTAGCATACTCAAGTGTCGCTAACTCATCGTACAGTTTATCCCATTCGTAATCTGACATAATTGGAGACTGATTATAGTACGCATTAGATGCATTATTAAGTGTATTAATAAGCTCTTTCATTCGTTCAATTTTTTTCACGTTGTTATTACTTCCTCTCCACAATATTCTTTTAAGTATGTAAGCATTTCTGACTCTTCTAGGAAGAACGGATCTCGTTTCTTTACATTTTGCACCCAGCCTAAAAAGTTCATCCAAAACTGACCAACTCTCCAATCAGGCATGTATATCATGTGTAATCGGGTTACTTCGTTATAAAAGTTATATAATCTATTTGGATCTCTCGTATTAATCACCTCCTAAGAAATGAACATTTACTTAGTTTCTAATTCATCAATAAAAATTAATTCTTGTGCATATGGTAAAGACCTAGCCCATGAAATGAAATTAGGAACATTAGGATTGTCTTGTCCACTCCATTCATTTAATTTATGAAATCTACGCTGTCCCCTACTACACATTGCTAACAAATTTTCGTAATTCATTGTAACTGTGCGCTTCTGTAACCATGATTCAGGTAGCCAACGTATAAGCTCTTTCCAATATCTCTTATCTTTTGTCTCAAGGTATTTCTGACGAAGATATTCAAGCTGTGTAATAAACATCTCCTCGAATTCAACACCTATACATTCATTGCCAATCTCATTAATTCCACAATCCACATTACCATCATAGTCATCAATTTCGAAACAATCTAATGTAATAGGTTGACTCGTAATTTTGTGCATGGTACTCGTAGAATTAGCAACCGTTCCTATCTTATAAGTATCAAATTCCTTCCACCAATAAAGAGGTGCTGTAATATCAACTGACACAAAAATCTGTCTCATAAATTTTCTGTGTTCAGAGCCAGCTTTAATAAGTGCTTGAGCAAGCTTCATATCATTTTTACCAATATAAACCCATAAATCACCTACACAAGTATATTCCCCACTCCTATCACCCATATAATAATCATCATCACAATAAACAATACTATCACTCTTGTCCCAACTATTCTTAGGGTTTCTCATTCCTCTCAATGCGTGTTCAAATCCCCACACTTCTGTATTTTCAAATTTCAAATTTTAATCCTCCTATTTTATTTACACGCTCTACCAATACTATTATATATTATTTACTCTCCACCTATTATTCCTACATCAAGTCCAAATTTAATAACTTGACCTTCAAAATCGTCCAATGTGCCGTTATTATCAATTATGTAATCATAATCATAATTAAATACACCTGCATCAGCAGAATTAGAAGTAATATTCTGTATCGAGTTTCTTCTTATTAATATGGTACTCGCTTCAAACTCGTTTTTTGCTCTTTCAATTTCAATGGGTTCTCTAATATCAATGAGTAACACATTATGTAAAGTATTTTTTTTGAAATGATATACTGTATCAGATATGGACTTAAATGGTAAGTCATTATAATCAGTTAGCAATAACTTTAAATCACTTAAAAATTTTCTACTTTTCTCATCTTTCCTGCCATTCCATCCGCAAGCTTTAGCAATTTGTTTAACTTGGTCTATTGACGATACTTTTTGAGTTGGAACGTATCTATTAAGTATTTCTGCAAAAGTATCTTTGCCGCAACGAGCCATCCCGTTTGTTATAAATATTTTTTTCTGCATTATATTTCCTCCTTAAAAATTAAAATATCTTTAAAACCATCTTATAAGAAAATCACCTCCTAATTATTTATTCTCTTTTTGCTTGTGAAATAATGAGCGAATTGCTCTAAGAAATGCAATAAATACTATATAGAAAACATGATAGATTTTTATAATAATATTCTTCTCTTGATTTCATCGTCTGTCATTGTTTTTAATTTCTCAATAGCAGCTTCTCTAATGGTAAGTGTGCCGACAGGCACATTGGAATTTTCTACAATAATATCTGACACATCAACATCTTCGCATTTATTATCAAAATCTCTAATAGCCTCTCTCATAAAACTTTGTGTTTGTTCCTCTGTATGAGTTGTATAAAAATCTTTCTCATATGTAGATGTTGGATAATAACATTTGAATAAATCAAGCTTGTTGTCATAACACCATAGTTCTTCCATCCAACCGCTATTGCCATCAACCCAATCATGGATAAATTTATTATATTTTATTCTAATTTGTTTTCCATTCTTTAATTCTTTTACATAATTGTTTTGCAAAATATCACCTCCTATTGCAAAGAAATAATAATTTATTCTTCCTCTCTATCATCACTTTCTAATTATCAACACTTACTTTAATGCAAGCGGGAAATAATAACGCCCACAAGCACCAAGCAGATCCTGTGTATTTAATTGCAAAAATTACTGCTATTAATGTTGCGATCCATGCAAATGCATATGCAATTGTCGTTGCGATATTTTTCATTAATATATTCTCCTTTCTTCCAAAGAAACTGTCGATTCTTACTAATCTTAATAATTTGTTATCAATACTTCGCAATCCTTACTTCTGTCAATTTTATGATAATTGCAATTAACATAATCGCCTTTAAGAAAATGTGTTCTATACTTATTCTTCCATTCATCAAGCATTGGATTATCATATTTTAGATTATTACTCAATGCAAATCTTGTCCCTTGCTCATTGAGTTTATCCAATAATTCAAGTAACTGTTTTTCATGTTGTTCTGTCCAACCTTCAAAACCTCTCTTACCGTCATTATAATTACCAACGGAATTAAAATATGGTGGATCAAAGTACAATAAATCATTTTCATCAAAATCAGAATAATCAATATCTGCAAAACTTTTTGATATAACTGCAATATCTGTACTAATGGTTTTCTTCATATCATATAAATCTTTTCTCTGTCTATCCGAAAAATAGCTTCTATTTTTACCAAAACTACTATTGTATTGATGCTGATTATTAAACCTAAACTGGTGATTAAATGAATGACACATCAAAGTATAAAGTGTAATCCAATCATTTTTACCATTGTTATAATCATCTCGCAGCTTTTCAAATCCCTCTTTGTTAGTTTTACTTAAAGAATATTCTGCTATTATATTCTCTATTTTACTTACAATATCATCCGTATCTTCAGTAACAAGTCCTTGAAAAATACTTGTTACATAAGGATTAATGTCGTTATATAAATAATGTTCTGCTTTTGTATTGATTAAAACTGTTCCACTTCCACCAAACACATCAATAAACATATTTATTTTGTCAGGAAATAGTGGAATTATCTGTCCAATTAGTTTATACTTATTACCAATATAATTAATTGGACTTTTGATATATGTATTTTTCACTTATTATTCAGGAGTAAATGTACATTTATTGAAGCTTCAAACCTCATTTCCTCCTTACTTTATTATTATAGTGTTTGCAACCACTATATATTGTGTATATTGCTTTGTGTATCTACTATATATTGTATATGACTTCACTTGAAATCCGTCTTTCCTTGGCTTTTTGAGTCTCTGAAACGCCCTATTTATGGGCGTTCCAGGAATCCTCTACTGTATTATTCTCTTAAAATACTAATTTGGGATGAGCTGTGTCATATAAACACTGCTGTAAGTGAGTCTGTTTCTTACTTACGCCCTCTTTACTGATAGCCATTCTCAAAGCACCAGTTTGAGCAACCAAATCGCATTTTTTCTTTGCTCTTGTAATTCCTGTATATAATAATTCTCTTGTTAAAAGGGAATATGATGAAAAATCAATGCCGAAAATAACATGATCGAACTGAGAACCTTGAGACTTGTGAACTGTAATCGCATAACCAAGTTCAATACTATTAACTTGTGTTCCTTCTACATATACCTCTCCAATACCCATAAATGATATAAGCACTGCTTTATCTTCTGGAAATACCTTTTTAATAATACCAAGATTACCATTAAAAATAGGTGGATTGGTTTTGTATGTATTCTGTGTATTGATAACCTTGTCTCCTTCTCGAAGAATTGTTACTTTGCCCTGTGATACAACCTCAATCTGTTCTTTATTGTCGTCTTCTGGATTATATAAATCTTGAATCGTATTATTGATGTTATAAGTGCAAGCATCACCTTGTTTCTTAACAGGAACAAGTATCTGAGTTTCCATAATATTGAAGTTTTCTGTATTCATTGCTTCTGAAAATCTCTGCATTATTTTATAGAAAGTATTACTCTTATCTGAATAACAATCTAATGATAAATCCTGCAATTCTCCTCTTGTCTCTGTACCAACCCAGTCTTTTTCTACAATCTGTATTCCTTTACGAATACGTCTTGCTTCTGTAACAATGGCTGATGCTGCTGCTTGTCTGTGTACTTGACTAAGATATACCGTAGGAATCTCAGGAGAATTGATCATATCAAACGCAATGTTGCCACACCCAATTGATTCTAACTGTCCCATATCTCCAAGACAGATAAGCTTTGCACCTGAAGGGATTGCTCTTAAAAGATAATAGAAAAGATAAGCATCAACCATTGAAATCTCATCTACGATTACAATGTCAACATCCAATGGGTTTTCATCATGATATGTAAAACCATTCTTCCCCCCATCATCAGTACAAGGATATTTAAGCAATCTATGAATTGTATACCCTTCTTCTCCTGTGATTTCAGCCATTCGAGAACTTGCACGACCAGATAAAGCACACTGTACATATACATAATCTTTCAATGCTTCAAGAAAAGCAGACACGGATGAACTCTTACCTGTTCCAGCCTCACCATGAATAACAACTACATTGTTTTCAAGTGCTTCTTTTACACCCATTCGCTGTTCTTCTGTAAACTGCCAACCATTCTTATGCTCGACATGCTTGATTGTATCTTCCCAATCGCCATATGTAATCTCTGATTTTGCATCTCTTAATCGGATTAATTCTTTGGCAATTTTATCTTCAATATTGTAGAATTTTCTAAGACCAATCTGTGTCTTATCTTCATTCCACCACAGCTCATCACCCATATCATGAATTGCTTCTGTAATATTCATATCGGGAACATCTTCACCAAGTTCATCAATAATTGCCCCCATTAGTTCATCAGGTGTAATCCATGAACAACCATTCTGACCAGAATCTTCAAGGTATTTGTAGATAAAAGCACTAATACGTTGAGAACAAAATTCTTCCATTCCACTATCAAGTGCTATTTTATCTGCTGTTTTCCAACCGATTCCTTTTACTTCGTTACATAAGATATATGGATTATTTTTAACCTTTTCAACAACTAAATCAGGCGAATTATATCGTTCCATTAATCTATTTACCATATTGTTCGTAAGGTTATACTGTTCCAACTCTGAGAAGATTTTTGCTAAATGGATATTCCGATTAAATCTTTCAATCCATCGTGCAGCCGTGTCTAATCCACAACCTCTGACTTTTACCAAATCTTCTGCTTTGTTATTCTTCAAAGAATCAAATGGATCATCCAATGCATCATACATATTTTCAATCTGAAGTGGAGTGAACAAAGTGGACAAAAATTTCTTCTGTCCAACTTTGTCATTCTCATTAAAGGTAATGGCACTATAGATTGATATGATATTGTATTGTCCTCCCCATTTGGGATCTTCTACATAATCTGCCACCAATACGTATGGATTACCTTCAACCAACTGTGGCATTGTACCTTTGATTATGATTTGATTGAATTTGTCGGTTTTAGGTTTACCCTCTTTGACCTTATCTACTGAGACAACAGCAATTCCAAATTCATTTTTATAAAATCGTATTCTCTCTACACTACATATAATTTTTATTCTATTTTCTGATGCCATTAGTCCTCACTTTCCTTTTAATCAACTTTTGTTCTTTCAGATTGAAGTAGCAATGTACCGTCTAAATGTATCTCTTGAACTTTATTTACTGTATGTTGGTAAATTGTGTCTTTGTAAATCATTGGTCTGAAACTATCGTCCCTTCTGATTCCTGCCACAACAATCTTTGAACCTCTACTTAACCAACTTCTTTCAAGTACAGTCTTCTTATCACTATTCGGATCAAGCTTTGCTGAAATTTGTTTATTATAAAATGCATAGTGACCTTTATTAAACTTCACATGTACTGCACCATATTTTGTAAGAAGTGTAACCATACAATGCAAATTATCAGCATTGATAATTGTTCCTGCTATTCTTGAAATCTTAAATTTAGGCATTTTCTTTGGTGAACCATCAATATAGCGAGTGTAATAATCGTAAGGTTCTGGTTCTTCTGGTAAATCGAAGAAATTAACTATGCCATATAGTTCTTCATTAATATTCTCCAATTCATGCTCACCATCATAGAAACTTAATGCTTGCATAGACCAAGAAGGTAATGTACCATCAGCATATTGATTCCAAACAGTTTTAAATAAAGCTTCATTATAGAGATTCAATGTATCAGTATTGTCAAACCAATCCTTTAATGGCTGAATGTATTTATCAACCTCTTTAGTAAACAATTTTTCTGATACGATATAATATTCTCCTTTTATTTTAACTACTGAGTCTTCTGTGAAATGTTCCTTGAAAAAAGGCTGAGAATTGTTGTCGAGAATATAATAACCATCATGATATCCTCTTTTTGGTACTTTCTTTCCTTCATCTATATGCTTTTCATACAATCCTTCATCATCTAAAACATATTTTTTGAAATTAACCATACGTTTTGCCAAATCTAACGATTCAGGAATAATACCCAATTCTGTCATTTTTGCGAACTGTTGCATTGTAATTTTGTCACTTGGAGTAAAAGCATAGTTTTTTAAATACCAACGCATTGTTTCTTTTCTATCTGATGAGTGTAATTCTGTAAAGCAACCAGCTTTAATTAATTGAACCATTTTTGACTTGGTAATAAGCTTTGTATCAAGCATTTTACGAGCGAAATCTTCCATAGAATTAAATGGTCTGTTCTGAATAATTGCTTGTACAATATCATCGCCTATACCATTGATACCCTTTAATCCAAAAATGATACGATTGTTCTCAACATCTGCTTTAAAACCAAAGTCTGCTGAGTTGATAAGTGGAAGTTCTACTTTAACATTCTCTTTTTGAACAGCCGCTATTGCTATTGCCATCTTTCCATAATTGGTAGAATCACCTGCATTTTCATCTACTGCACCAGAATCTACAATTAAATTCGCTGTTTGCCAGTAAATCGGGCTGTATTTATAACACAAATTCAGCTCTTGAAGACCTATAATCGAGTAGGCTAGTGTATGACTTTTATTGAATCCATACCCCCGCTGGGTACAAATAAGCACATTCCACACATAGTTCGTTAAATTCTTTGATAAATTCTTCTCTTTCGCATTAGCAAAGAACTCTTCTTGTAATTGTAAGAACTCTTTTGGTTTCTTCTTTGCAACCGCTTTTCTTAACCTATCACCCCAAGCTAGTGAGAAACCACCAATCTTCGGATGCATTGTTAAAAGTACCAAATACTCCTGGGCTTCACAGATACCAAATGATACTCCAATAATATCTTTCAGAATATCTTGTTCTTCTTGTGTCAGACCATATTCAGTCATTTCATCGTACCAATACTGGATATTTTCTCTAAAACGAGCATATTTCTGTAATGGTGTTTCAGCACCTTTTTCCTGTGCCATAAGTCGCAATACTGAGTTAATGGTTGCTAATTCATCGACAGAAGCAGGTTTTGCTAATGCAACCGCCTGTACACCACTCTCTTTCTCCATCTGAAAGAATGACATTACTTTGTGATTCCAAAGCATTTCCCACATATCTTTAGCATTACGTTCCAAAGTATATACACCAATATATTTTTCATAAGTAGCTTTCAATGAACCTTGCCATTCTATTACATTATTCTCCAAAAGCAGTTCCAACTCTGCTTGCATTTTATCCAAAGCATCAATACAAAGCAGATCGACCTTAATAAGAGAACAATCTTCACACATATGTAAATCAAACTGAGTAATAACATCACCTGAATTTGTTTTCATAAGTGCTGTTGTATCTGTAAATGGTCTATCAACTAAGATAATTCCACCTGCATGTGAACCTACACCATTGACAAGTCCTTCTATCTTCTGTGCAGCTTCCCATAATTCAGGATATTTATTCATTTCTGTAACAAATTCTTGTACAGGTGGGTTATCATCATCACCATAATACATTTGTGATAAAGTTCTTAATTGACCTCTATCGGCTACAATCAATGAACTAATATACTGAGCTATATCATTGTCAATCTTCAAACCACGAGCTGCTGTTAAGATAGCACTTCTACTCTTTTCAGTTGATAGTGTCATAACCTTGCTAACTCTATCTTCTCCATATGTATCTTTCATAGCTTGAATAACTGCTTCACGCTTTGAACCACATATATCAATATCAATATCCAAAACAGAAGCACGTTCTGGATTCAAGAATCTCCAAGGATACGTCTTTGTTTTTTCTCTTAATGGATTAATCTGTGTGATACCAAGAATATTTAATAGACAGAAACCTACACCAGAACCTCGACCAGCCCCTACTAATGTACCTGCACTCCAAGCAATCTGTACATCAATAGCAATCTGAAGAAGATATTTAGACCAACGAACCTTCATTTTTTCGGATGAATCCTTTATATAATGAAGACATTCGTTTATTTTTTCATAAGCTTCGTCTGTTTGGTAATAAGGATCTGTGTCAATGTAAGCAACAATATCTCTTACTAAATGCCTATCACAATCGTATTCGGAATGATAAAACTCACTTAATAAGGGGATTTGATTCTTAAACTTTTCATACAATTCTTTGTTCGGTTCAGAGGTATTTAATGGAATGTATGGAATATCGAGGTCTTTTGTGAGTTTGTAATACTCTGCTTTTCCATATATAAGCATTGTATTGTCTAATCCCTTTTGAACTACATCGTGACCATAATATTCGTCCATATACTCATGAATTTCATCTTCACTCATAATATAAGTAGTAGAATAAAAATCATCCACCTCTCTGTCGCCCTCTTGAGATTCCAAAAAGATTTTATGTATCTGTCTATCTTCTTTTTTAAGATAGTGTGCATCCGTTGTAATAATATATGGTGTTCCTGTTTCTTCTGATAATTGAATTAATTTATGATTGACATAGATTTGCTCCATCATATGAGAAGGTTGCAACTCTAAAAAGAAGTATCCTTCACCAAATATCTCATTCATATATGCAATCCAATCTTTACAAGATTGCCATATTTTTTCATATTCTCTTGGATTTACACTTTCTAAATCCTGAAATTGTAAAAGTCTGTGTGGTAAAGCTCCTCCGAGACAAGCCGAGCTTCCGATAATATCTCCTTTATAGTTTACCATCATTTCTTCAAGATCACTATAATAGGTAGGAACTCGCATCATAACATGCATAAAAGAGTTCTTAGTCCAAGCTTTTGTGCTTAATTCTCTAATGCCTTGATGCCCATGAGCATTTAATGCCACTAAAATAAAATGAGGATAACTATTATTAAATTTATTCTCGGCAGTTACATCTTCTGTACACAAATATATCTCATTACCAAGAACAACTTTAAAATTCTCCCATCCTTCTAAATCCTTGTGACTATCATAGTATTTAAGTGCATCTAAAGAGGAAGTGATAGATTCATGTTCCGTAAAGCAAATACCAGCATGACCTAATGAGTGAGCATACTCAATCATTTCAGGCACTTTATTTATAGAATCTCGAAGTCTTAAATTACTTCCCTCTGCACTATGGTTATGTACTCCAAAAAAACTCACTCAAATCCTCCTCTTATAACTGTTTTAATAAACTTCTGACTGGTTCTCTTCCATAATTCTCTTTCAACCAATCAATGTATCCTTTATCCTTTTGTGCTACTTCCACAAGACGTTCATCCTTATACTTGCCAAAATTTAACACATAAGTATCTAAAGGTGGTAACTCAGGTTTCTTCCACTCATCAAACTCCATGTCTAACGGCTTTCGTGAAGCAAGATAATCAGCCAAATGAACAATCTCCTGATATTTATTTGATGGTTTTGGAAGCACAATTCCAGCATCTTTTGGTTTGTTTGAGGTATTAAACTGCCCCATATGAGATTCAATCGCATTAGCAATCAGCTCAATTTCTTTATCTGAAATAATTGCATCTTCTTTGTGTTTTCTAACTGCTTCTGCCATTAACAACGGATGATCAAATACTGTAAACACTTCCTTTACATCATCACTTGCACCTGATTTTCTGCCATCATGTACTAAACCAGCACATCTTAATAAATCTCTTTCTCTGTCAGTGAATTTGTTCTGATATTGCTCAAGACTGAAAAACCAATTAAGGAATCGTACAACTGCAATACTGTGTCTCATCAATCCACCATCGCCTAATGCATATGCAGGATGGTACTTGCCTGTAGACGAGGCAGGCACTTCCCACCAATACAAAGGAAGTTCTGACACCAAGAGTTTACAGAAATCTTTAATATCTTCATTTTCAAACGAGTCATAAATAGGCTCAATCATTTTCAACTTTTCTTCTGTCATTTCTTTTTCCTTTCTACAAATTCTAATGCTTCTAATTCTGTCCAGCCCGAACGCAATCGACTTTGCACTGTATTTTTATTGATGTTTCTTTCTTTAGCCCACATAGTCATTGTCATCGTTCGATTTGCTATAGTAATTAATTTATTGTTTCTCTTATTGTTGCTTTGCTCAATCGTAGTTGCCCATCTACAATTACTAGGCTCGTAATTCCCATTAACATTAATTCTATCTATGGTTAAATCCTCTTGATAACCATTATTTAAAGTCCATTTTTGAAATATTTCAAAATCATCTAGCCATTCGTTGCAGATTTTAATTCCTCTTTCACCATAGTTTTTATAATCTTTATCAGTGCAATCATAGCAACGTTTCTTCATCCCACACCAAATATGGTATAAACGAGTACCATAACCACCATGCTTATAATTATTCTCTATAATTCTGTCACTCAAATAACAACCACACGATTTTGTATGACCTGAAGTTAGAGCAGATCCTCTAACCTCTACTTCTTTTCCGCAATCGCATTTACATAACCAATAAATACTTTTAGAATTATTATGAGAAGGTACTTTTCGCAAAACTTGTAACCTTCCGAATTTTTTGCCCAATAAATTCATTGCTTTACGTCCTATTTAAAACACCAACTTTCTTGATTGTTTTTTCATTTGATTCTCTAAAGCATTCCATTTTTTATTCACACTAAAATTTTTTCTATCGTTTGGAGTCCACAAAGAAAAATATTCACAGTCGTTTTTATAGATAGAAGCGTCCGGATTATTTAAACAGAAGTTACAGTAGTAACAAAGAGGTGATGGTTTCGGAATAAACAGATTTTTATTCTCACTTGCTTCAATATCACCAAACACTTTATCAAGTGCTTTGATTAAACGTTTTTCCCATCCTTTTGTAAGAGCATATTGTTCATCATCTATAAGAATGAATCTATACTGCGATTCAATGGGCAGCTCACCAAATTCATTTAAAATTGCCAGAGCATAAATTCCAAACTGCAATGAAGTTGCCAATTTACTCTGATCGTATATTTTCTTGGAAGTCTTATAATCAACCGTTCTATACTGACCATCTTTTACATCAATTCGGTCAATAAAACCTTTTAAAATAACTTTGTTATCCCATACAAATTCAAAAGGTTTTTCAAAATATGTGGGCTGCCAAGTAGTATCTTCCATTTCTTCATGTAACACTTTATCAAATAGTTTTATTTTTCCTTCATATGAAGCACCACTCGCATTATCAGCTTCGTGCCATACTTCAAAATATTTTCTTCTTAACTGTGCTACACCTAATAATTCTTCTTTTGTTTTTTCGTCTGTTTCGGTCACTCCATTCTGTAGAATATTATTTAACTTGTCATAATCTACCGCTTGACCAGAAGCAATCATCCTGCCCTTCTGTTCCAAAACATAATGGCACAGACTACCCAACTCAAGTGCAATTGAAGTATCCTGTGAATACTTCTTATCCATATATTTAAACTTATACTGAAGAGGACAGTTTTTAAAAACCTCAATTTTACTATATGAAAATGTAGGTAAACCTTTGTCCTTATCAGTTACAGGTCTTACTCTATCTTTTAATTCTTGCAATTACTTCTCCTTCTTTGATTCTTTCAACACTCTATTAACTTCATCCATTGTGATAACAATCTTCTCGTCTAATAATTCCAACAATGTTTCTTTTCCCATATCTGTAGGACTGGCTTTATAAGGCAATCTATTCTCACTGTCTAACAACAAACAAACTTTGCAATATGGCACTAATCCTGCTACTTTTTTTACAAGTTTGTTATAATAAATCTCTGCTTCAAAAGAATGCGCATCATGGTATTCTCTATCAAAAGCCACAATCACTTCTTCACATTTGAGATATTGCAATAATAATTTTTGCTGAGTGACAGTAATATTACTTCCGCAAGTTGCTACTGCAAATGAATCTTCTCCAAAGTACGAATAATTTTGCATACATCCTTTTTCTGATTCAAGCAGCATTGCTTTTCGTATTGATTTAATTTTGTTTTGGGTAACATTGATTCCGTATAGATTTGAACCTAATTGATGACTAAGAAACTTCCCACTTATTTGAAGCGGAACATACTTTCCTACTCTTTCAATATCAGATTCATCAAGATAACGACCTCTAATTCCAATCAACCGATTGTCTTTGTCCCGATGTGGAATTACGATTTGATTGGTCAATCCATAATAACCAATCTCATACCTGCTCAAAGCTTCACGAGAAATGTTGTCATTTAACCAATCTTCATGAGGTGCATAGTAGAATGTGTCTAAGATATTTTCACTAATTTCAGACAATGTAGGTACTTCACGTCTATTCTTTTTTACTGATTTCAAACGATTAATCCATTCAAAATCATTAATACGATTCTTTTCTTTCTCAATCTCATCAGCACTTGTAATAGCTAACTTTCCTGTAAGTTGCCCAATAAAATGTAACGCTTTATACCATGTAACTGTCTTTCCTTTAACTCTATTGGCTCTAATTACTAATTCAACAACGTTAAAACTATCTGAACATTTAGAGTAACAATGAAAAGTTCTTCCTTTGTACCCTTTATCCTCGTTTGGTTCGTGATAATAATATAATTTCCACGAATCTGATCCGTGACATACCGACTGGAATATTAAATCGCCATTACTATCTGTTTTTGGATAACTAGAGCCAAAATAAGTAACAATTTTTATTATATCTTCCTTAGTAAGTGAGTTAAGAATTGCATCCTTGTCTAAATACATACCCTCACCTCACTTACCAATTTCCCCAACTCTTCTTATCAGTTGGTTCTTCTTCCTGTTCTTCATCAATCGGATTATCAGGTACTTGAGATAGCAATACAGAATGCTCCTTAATCTTCTCTTCTACCTGCTCAATCTTTGTAAAATCCATATCAATTAACTCAAAATCATAATTCGTTACAAACAAACACTGTTCTGTCATAGTACCCAAATCAATTTTTGTCCAAATAATGATTCGTGTTAACCTTCCTCGTCTGACTTTATATACCCAATGACACATATTAGGCACAGGCATATTAACCATTTTATGTAACACTGATTCGATTTTCTTTTTCTCTGCTTTGGTGGGAGCCATTGAAATAACACCCATATCCAATTTATTCGCTAATGCTTTTGAACCAGCTAACAAATTCTGATCCTTGTACTGTGCATTTTGTGCTTCACCATTTAACTGAGAAGCAGTATAAATAAACACATCTAACTGTTGAGCGATCGTCTTTAATTCGGTTGCAAATACCAATAATAACTGATGCTCTTTCAATCCCATTCCAGATTTACTATTTACTTCTGCCATTAAACGTAATGAGGTATGAATATAGTCAAAGAAAAAATACCTAACAGAAAATTCTCGGTTGTATTTTTTTATCTGATTTTTAATGTCTTCAATGGAAAAGTCAGGAATATGTACGATATATAATGGACTAGATTCGATATAAGAAATGGCTTGTTGAACTCTTTCTAATTCTCCTTTCTCATATGTACCATATAGAATATGTTCCTCATTTACTTTACTAACGGCTGCAATTAATAATGTCTGTATTTCATCTACTGGCATCTCAGTTGAGAAAATAGTAGTTGGCTCACAATTTCCTGTATACACATACTGCTTTGATATAACATCATAAAAGTATGGAACTGCAATTTTACATGCATCACCAGCAGCCATACGAGTTTTACCACCACCTTGAGGACACGATCTCATAAATAAACATCCTAATCTCGCACCTCTTGATACAGTGTTCAATCCCTCGTTATTCAAAGCCAAACCAACATCAGGAACTTCCATCAACTCATTTACCAAATCCGTCATACCGTCTCCAGCCTGAACATCTGTACTTAATGTATTGGTACAATATTTCATATTGGGATTAATAACAAATGTTGCTTCAACCATTTCAATAATGTCCTGCTCAGTATAATTGTCAAACTTAATTTGTTCAGCTTCCATCTTTGAGGTATCTGCAATGGTACTGTCAAAAATAAATCTTGTATCAAGACCTTTTTGCTCATAATATCTAAGCAATGCGTATTTTCTTAATCTGTGATAATAATAATCATAGTTCTCAATGGTAGCCATATCTCTTGCATTTGAAAGATATTCTATACCTTGATTCTCCTGAAAAATTGAATATTGTTCTTTGTAATTGCTTAGATATGAATCTATACTAAATTCATCAATTGTGGTGCAACCTTGCATATGTAGATTGTAAATTGCAACAAATAGCAATTCATAGAAGTTCTCTGTATTAAAATCAGTTCTATCTAATGGTCTATCAATATCATCTATTAAGGAAGAATCTTGTATTAAACAACCAATCGTATTCAAATATGCTCTTTTGTCTACAAGTCCTTCATGTGCCATTATTTCACCCCTTTCCCAATTGACTGAATATCAATCTGTTTTATTTTTCTCCTTTTAGGTTGAACAATAATGGTCTTTTCTTTGTACATATTTGAAATATCCATACTTTCATTATGTTCTTCCAATTTATCAACCGACTCATAATACTGCATTGCTTCTGTGTGATAATATGGAACAATTCCAATTACATCACCAGTTAAATCCTTTTCAATTATTTCATGCAGATAAACCAGAGTCTTATACATGCTTTCATATGTAAATCCATAACGTTTGATATAATCTTCTGTTAGGGCATATACTTTTGTACTCAATTCTTCTCCTTCGATGAGACTTCTTAAATACTTATAATACTGTTGCTTTTTTGCATATTCTTCTTCGGACAATGCTTCTTTCAATTCGATTTGAGGTCTAGCCTTTCTACCGACTTTTTTCTTTGTAGCAACCTTATCTATCTGCTCAGTTTTATCTTTCTGCAATGTCTTGATTGCAATATTAAAACATTTTTTATGAGCATAGCGTCCCTTGTATGGAACGCCATCCTCATCTACAATTGGCTCATTGCATATTACGCATTTTCTTCGAGCTGCCATGTATTAACCTCTTATAAATTATTCTCCTCAATGAAGCTCTCAATATCATAAATAATTGCTTCAATAAGCTGTTCCTGACCTTTCTTCAGATCACTAGCCTTCTTGCCTTCGCCTAACTGATTTGCAACGATTGTCTGTAAATCTTCAAGATATCCATTATCAGCAAGCTTCTCGCCAAGTTTCTGTAACTCGTCCATGAGGTCATCATATGATTTAACATCAACTGTTCTCTGTGCTTTCTGCTCCTCGTATGTAACTGCTGTGATTCCCTCTTCTCTCTCCTGAATCTCAATAGCCTTAATAATTACATCTTCAAGAGCTTCAGCAGTGAACTCCTCAATATAAGTAGTAGGAAGATAATCAAAACGAGAACGAGCAAAGAACTCATCTGTCTGTGCCAAGAAACCAGAAGACTTAACAACCTTACCGTCTTTATCAACACCGTTAGAACGAACATAAACACATAAGTCTGTATTATTGATGATAGGTGCTAACGCTCTCTTATCAGCCTTTGGTGAAATGTATCCATCCTTCTCCTGTGCATGTGCAATAAAGTAACAGCAATATCCAGCACCAAGTAACTTGTTAATCTGCTTCCAGAACTCAGTCTCATACTCTTTCCAAAGTCCATATCCACCGTTTCCTTCTCCGATTGATGGGGCTTTGTACTTCTGACAAATAAATTCCTGACAATAATTTGCAGCCGCTTCAATCTCATCAAAGATAATTGTTGAATACATCTCTCTTGCCTTCTCTACTGTTGCAGGATCTGTAAGCTGCTTGTTAATCTTAATAAAGTCAGACCACTTTGTAATAGGACAATATGGAACACCAGGAATGGCATTAAGACCTGCCTCAAATGGAAGATAGAATGGCTTCTTCATACGAGTTGCCTGTTTAGTCTTTCCTAAGTTATTTCCACCATAGACAAGAATAACCTTGCCTTCTAAACCTTTTGCTACTGTGCTGACCTGTGGATTAAAAATATCTAATTCGTTCATGTAATTCTCCTTTATTTTCAAAAATATTTTCTTAATAAAAATGGTACATGTTTCAAACTATTTCATTTGTACCTACAACAAAGTTAGATTAGAAACCTAAACTTCTACCATGTGCTGCACCACTCGGCTTTGCAGTAGATGCCTTTGCACCACTCTGAGCTTTAGCCTTAGCTTCCTCAAGACGATTTGCTCTCTCCTGAATTGCAGCCTGAATTGTTTCAGCAACATATGGAAGCTCTGGTGTAATACCTTCCTCATATGCTTCAGAAGCACCTGTGATAAGAAGATCACTCTTAATCTCTACGGATACCTTCTTTCTTGGCTTACCAATCTTAACTGGAATCTCTGTTACAGTCTCAATTCTGTTATTAATAATGTCTCCGTAGAATTCTACTGTCTGTCCTACCTCGAATCCTGAATCAACAGCCTGTCCCACTTCGCCCTCTGCCACAAGGTCGATTGGCTCAATTCCGTTATATGTAGGCATCCACCCGCTTACTACGATTCTTCCTGTCTCAACACCATCATCATCAAGCTCAGGATTGATACCAGAAATGAATACCTCAATTGCGAACTCTGCGTGTGGCTCATAATCCTCATCAGCCTTTAATCTATTGAAAAAATTGCTCTTATAAGATACAATTTTCTCACCATTCTTACCTGTGAATGGGCTAATATCGCCAGTTACTCTAACCTTTGTAGCCTCTTCCTCACCAACTTCTGCAATAGACTTGTACTCATTCATTACTGTCTGAATACCTGCATAAGTCTTGTTATCAGCACCTGCCTTAGTCTTCTCATTTACATTGACATTGTACTTAACGAAATTCACATCAGAAGTCTTGACTGTAATGTGACCTGTTACCTTATTCTTTCCATCTTCTGTTACAATCTTTAGATCCTTCTCACTAACTACACCTACTGCTGTTGCCTTTGCATTTGCCTGTCTTAAATTTGTTTCCTTTGTTGTTGTCTCTGCCATTTAAAAATGTCCTCCTTAAAATTAAAAAATTTATGTAAATATTGTTAATAAAACAATCTATCTAAACGCCCAAATGGACGGAACACAGAAAATAAATTTATGTAAAAATCTATCTTCAACAGTGATTTTTGAGCGCAAAAGCCCAAGGGTATGCTGTTCTTCCACCCATTCATATATTCACTATTCAGTTATTTGTTTTGGAATTTTTGAACTGAATTGTTCAAGACTGATTACTAAGCAGTAATTCTTACTTTTATAAGTCTATATGGCTGATAAGCGTTTGGATATTTCTCTCTATCCACTTTACTGATAAACATATCATATGGTCTAATCCATACTCTCTGATCCTTTAAGCTCTGATATACAACCATCTTTTCTTCTGTTTCTGTATTAGTTCCAATGGCAACAATCTTATAAAAACCGCCTTTGAAATGTTGTACAGTATCTCCTGGTTTGAAATCTCTGTTATACATAAATACACCATTTGGTTGCATATGTCCTAATATCTCAACATTCATTGTGATAAATTCACCATGCTTTAAAAGTTCGTCCTTTTTAATAAGTGTAACTTTATCAACTAAATAACTATCTCCTTTTTCTTCACAAGTAACTGTCTGCCCTGACTTCCAATTATTTGCAAAGTCTTCATTAAATCTAAACTGTGACACTTTTCTCACCTCACTTACATATTCTCTGTTACTATCGAAGAATATGAACCATTCCTTCTCTTGTACCCATTAAAACAGATTCTTCACCATTAGCTTTCATCTTCCAATAAGCACTTTTACTTTTCTCCATTTCTAATTGATGTTTCAATCTTTCAATTTCTTTCTCGTAATAGTCATTATCGAACTTCTGAGTACCAATCTGTTTATAGTCTTTGGAAACGTATTTTACAGAATAATTTGATATGTAATCGCTTGTACCATCTGAATACTGAATTGTTGGCTCAAAGAACCCACGCTTTCTACATTCATCACAATGACATATATCTGAAATGTAACCAATTCTTCCATCTCTATTTTCTACAAAATCTCCGATATTAAATTTTATATCTGTTACATTATTCTCTTTTGGTATATGGACTTCTTCAAAGAAAAGGTTTACATATTCAATATTTTGTCTTGATCCGATAAATCTGTATCCTAAGTTTTCATATTCTTTAATTGTATTACGTGCATCCGATAATCTAACTCTTACTTCCATATTCTCACCTCCTCAAATTTCCCAATGAAACAGTGAATTACTATGGCTGCTTCACTTACTTATTCTCTATTCGATTTTCATTTTTATTGGAAATTGTGATTCGAATGAATCATAGATTATAAAACAATTCTATATGCAAGTTTCTTCGTAATAAAACCTGATTGGTGTAAGATCATACAAGATAGATGAATGTCATCATATATCAGATCTGTTATAGAGCAATTCGATAAGATACTGTTACCAGGCATAGTCTTTGACTTGAAATAAACAGCTTTGCCATTGTATTTTTCAAATGCTTTGCAATATGTATTCCAATCTTCAACTTCAACAATTAGTGACTGATGATCTCTTATGATATTATCATTATCAATACTCAAATTTGTCTCAATTACTTGAATCATATTCTCACCTCCAACTATATATTCTCTGTTTTAATCATAATACACATAATTACAGCTATTGGATTCAATATTTTCTAAGTCAATAATCATTTCGCCATCTTCGTGGCATCTATCAATTTCAATATTAGAAATTTTAATAGAAGTGTCTGTCATTTCTATAATATTTCCTATGTAGTGGTCGTGATGATTTGTCACTTTATTGAATAACGTAAATGCAATATCTTCACCAACTCTAAAGCTTTTCTTATTATCTGTTACTAATGTTCTTACTGTTTTAATGTTGTATTTCACAATCTCACCTCCACAACCAAGAAATGTCAGTTTCCTTCGGCTCTATTTCTTCACTGTTACATTGAAAACTGACCTTAAAATACAGATAATCAACCAAATACCAGTCGCAATAGACCATTTAAATGTCAAGCCAAAGCACATTGTGATAAGCTTGATTATTCCACATGTAACAATCCAACTAAGCCCATAGCATAATGCCAAAATTGTAATGACAATAACTGCTGTTACTCCACCTTTTGTTAATTTTTCCTTCAAATTACTCATATGTATATTCTCCTTTATATTTATTCTTCACCAACAAAAACTAATCTATCAATATATTCTCTACCTTCACTCTTGAAAATAGGAATATCTGTATCAATAATCCACTCATTTTCTGATTTAGAAGCATCTCTTAACTGTGCAGTTGCCACGACACCATCAGATTCAATAACAATCTTATTTCTTACACAACAGCTTCCTCTCTTCTGATAAGTCGGTAAATCGTTCCAGTTAATACCTTTCTGAGTCATAAGCATGTCTTGAATATCATTACATGACTTATTCTGTAATTCTTTGTGTGAAAAATTGGCTTGACCTACCATCTGAATTGAATTACGAGAAGCGTCAAGTTGTCGCCAATATACGAGATTTGTTACTTCTTCTTTTGGGATATTAAAGCAACGAGCATCGAACATTGCACCTTTATCAACTGCTAAAGATAAAATATGTTCATAGTTTTCATGAGTATTATCCATACATTCGTAAGTATATGTACAATAATCTCCTACATTATTAGCAAAAGCCCTATTAAATGCCATCGTAGCCATACTTGCTGCAATACTACATAATTTATCAACTCTATAATCGAAAAAACAATCTGTGTTCAATTTATCATAATCTACAAGCACTAATGTAATCTCATCACTCTGCTGATAGGACAATTTACATCCTTGAATATTTTCGCATAAATATTTGGCTGTCTCTTGCATTGATTTTATAAACACTTCATCAAATGGTCTTTCAAATCCTTTTGTGAAGCTATGTCCAGCTCTCATATCTAATCTCAAGATTACTGGCATTCTACGCTGAAGATAATATCTATTTCTTTCTTCGTAGCCTTTCATTCTTTTTGCTAAATCACTTGTATCCATAAATTTTATTCTCCTTTATATAGATTATTTTTTATCAAATATTTCTTAACAGTGTTAAAATCTACATCAAATACTTCTGCTATTTGATTACATTTAAGACCAAGTAAATATAATCTGATAAAATATTTTTCATTATTTGTCTGTGAATGGGATATTTTGTTTTTGTATTTATTAAAATTCCATTTATATGAATAATCCTCAAATGGACATTCACCAATATAACTCAAAAAATCTCTCATTTTTAATCGTGGAATATAAATAAAATATTGTTGCTCAGAATTTTTAGATATGTCTGCTTTCATTAATTTCGCATCAAAGTCAGATAGTTGAGGAATTAGTATATCTTCCTGTTCTTCTTTATTAAAACATTGTGTTGCAAGTTTTATATGTTGTGAATTGTTTGAATTGCAAATGCCACCGTCACCTATATACCATACTAAACAAATTGTAGAATTAAGTTTTAGATTATTAGGTATATGCTTAATTCCATCAGGATACCATATTTTTCTTTCGTTTTCAAAACCTATATCAGTTATTGTCCTAAATGTATACCTATCATATGTCTTTCCTGTTCTTTTATCAAAATATGAACTATATTTAATTCCTTCTTTATATAAAATATCAACAAATGGTTTTGATACAAAATCTACATGTTGAAAAGATTTAGATATATATAAAAACTGACTATTTAATCCATTTTTAGCTCTATGAAGACATCCATCACCTAACATTGCTCCGTATAAATAGTTTCTCTGATTTTCTGCTAAAATGACCTTTTGTTGATGAGTATGATAACTTGGTATATGTATTGGCATATTATAATCGTACAAGTTTCGTCTTACTGTATCAACGCTACAACCAAGTAATTTTGCAACATTAATTTGACTTAACATTTGTACACAATATAATTCATATAACTTGTCTTTATCTAAAACAATTTTTTCTTTTTGTATAAATAATCACCTCTTTTAAATCATCATGTACTGGCATATATGTACCTCTCTTTCTTTACTTTTATATTCTCTCTTACTAATATAATTTCGTACTTAATTCAGAAACTTGTTCTTTAATTTCATCCACTTCTGTTAAACCATTTATAGGTTCTAACTTGTGATTGATATCATTTATATCAGATTCAATTTCGTCAATTATTTGAATAACAACACTTTTGGGAATAAATTCTTCCTTATCATCAAATTCATAATCAGCTAAATCACCATACTGATATGCTTCTTTGTCTATTTGTTCTCTATAATTTGTATTTTTATATGCCATTATCTTTACCTCCTCATATAAAATCGAAATTTATTTCGTTTCTCTCCAACTAACACTGTAATATGGCTCATTGTACTGAGTACCAGTCTCGACTTTATAACCAAGTTCCTCTAATTTCTTTCGTGTTTCAGGTTTCAAAGAACCATCTTCACTAATTGAAAATTTGCCATCTGCAATCGCATCTCTAATTAATTTAGATAATTCTGCTAATTGTTGCGTAGTGCAGTTATCAATTGCGTTATTTGTCATCTTATTTGCTTCTGATGCAGATGGAATAACATTCTTTGGTGACTGAACTTCTGGCATAGGAATGTTAGAGTCTGTTAAAGGTAAAGATGTAATTGTATCTTTACATACATTCTTTTCATCGCATAGAATACACGCATAATGCATTCTACTTTCTTTTGGATATTTACAACTCATTTATTTCACCTCCCAAGGAAACCGATATTTACTTATTTTTTGATTCAAATTCTTCAAGTGCTTTATAAAATCCACTACCTTTAATTTCTGTAAAACCTGTAACATCATCTGGTGTAATAGTTTCATATTTTGTTGTAGAAATATTCAAATATAATTTATTCTCATGTTCAAATCTTGAAACTGAATACCCACCTAAATGCAATTCCTTGAAATAGTCTCCTACTCGAATGGGATGATTGTTAATAACAATATTCTTTTCAATACATAAGTCTTGAAACTCTTTTAAAGTCTTACTGTTAGCTCTAAATTTCCTCATTAACACATCAGAATCGCAAAATAGCTTAGTTGGTTTCAATAACTCTTTACCAAATTTCTGATTATTTTCATCACAATCGGTAATATACAATCTGATATCATGCTTCTCATATTCTTTAAATGGACGATTTACAAATCCATCTCCACCAATATGATATTCTTTTCCAACAATACCTTTATTCTCGAAAAAATTATTTACTAATGCTTTTCTCTCTTCTCCATGCTTTCTATAATCATTAATCTCTTTTAAAAATTTCTCATTTGTTACAATATAAAATTTCTCCATTTTTTACCTCCACATTTTCAAAAGAATCGAATCTTTCATGTTATCTGTATAAACATTCCATTGCAGCCATGTTCTTTAATAAAATCTGTAAAGAATGTCGTTCCTGTATATTCATCTGCAATTTCACATTGACTTTCGTTTAAAATACAAACACTGTTATAAATATCCAAATATTTTCCACCAATATACTGTTCGTAATATCCAATTGTGTTAACAGTAAATGGTGTATCATTGGCAAACAATAATTTCTCACAAGCTGCAAATTTCCCACTATCTTGTTCTTTCATATCTGGTGTATAAAGACTAAAACAATATCCCATTTAAATATCACACCTCACAATTATTTATTCTCTCAATCCATCTAATACTCTCATCAAAACGTGCCTTGTCAAATTCTTGACATCACCACTATATAATCCACACTTAACATCACAAGTATGCAAAACTTCATCAAGTATTTTATTCTTCTCTTCACTCAACAACCTCTTACAATTCTCATACTGGATATCATTTGTCTCATAAGCATTTCTGAGATTATTTTCTAAGCAGCGAATAACTTCAATCAGCTCATCTTTTGTCATAGATTTTAATGTGCTGTCTGAATAAGTTTTTCTTCCATCACCTATTGGCATTTACTTGTCCTTCTTTGTAGAAACCCTATTGCTTGACTTCTTAATATTCTCCATTAATCGAATGTTATCGTTAATCATAAGTGCCAATGCCTGAGCCTCTGTAAAACCAACATTTACATATGCATCATATGTATTCTTCTTAATCTTTGCACAAATAGCAGGATACTCAGTGTTTTCAGAATAATCTTTCATAATCACCATAAGTTCTTTCAGAACATCATATACAGGTTCTTTGTACTTTGTAATGTAACTCTTTACTACCTCACCTAAATTCTCAGGGTTCTCCATTAATAATCTTAAAATTGTCTCCATAATCTTATTCTCCTTATATTTTATATTTTTGTGAAGCCTTGAAACTTTCGTTTCATTGGAAATTTCAGTCTCTAAAACCCTTATTTTTCAAGGGTTTTACGAATCGCATTTCCCTAAATCACCATTCCCAATGTATTATTCTCTACTTCATCCGCATATCTCCATATAAAACCTCCCGCGAACTTTCTTTTACCATTACATACCATACATATTGAACTCTTATTAACATTTGTTTCTTTATATGCCATTGTCAACGACTCATATTTCTTAATCATATTATAATTATAATCGTATTGTATTATATTTCTTTTTTTATCATTTTTAGAATATGTACCCTGTTTAATATCTTCACAGTCGTTTGAATATCTAAAAATATATCCGTGAGTTGTTTTTGCTCCTGGTTTTCTGTTTAAAATTTTATAAACAGAAGTGTCGCTTATTCCTAATTCTTTAACAATTTCAGAAACAGAATCAAAATTTTTAATAAAATTGCCATATATATCATAACAACATATTTTTCTCAAATTATTTTTATATGACAAATTATATAAAAAATCATCTATCTCTTTTTTATTTTGAAAAATAAACCAATCTTTATATTTATGGTTTTTCCTTTTTAATGCAGCAGTTATGCTTGATTGATTTGTATTTTTCCCAAATCTTTTTGTTAAGTCAATTGTTATTTCTTTAATTGTAAAATATGTTCCGAGCAAGTCTCCGCATGAATTATATACAAAATATTTTTTATTTCCTACATAATACCTGTCTTGCATACTCTTTTGTATTCCAATTGAATGCATTCTCTTTGGTTCATATTTACACCATCCATATTTATTACCTTGTTTTAGATATCTTAAAGCTGCTTTGCAAGAAATATTTAAATCCTTTGATACGTTTTTTGCAGTTCCATATTCTTTTTGCGAATAATATTGACAGACATATTTAGCAAAGTTTGATGTTGCAAATTCATCACATTTTTCAAATGATACTTTTTTAATTTCTTCATGATTAAAAATTCCAGAACCCACAATATTTTTTGATATATAATTAATATCGCTTTTTTTACAATCTATTCTTACTATATTTATCTCATGTTTTAAAGCCATATCATTTTTATAATTATCAACTTTTAATGTTTCCTCTGGTGTTCTTTTACAATTTTGAAAGACTCTATTTCCATGACCAAGAGCACCATCCATTTCAATAATTAAATTTCGTGAAGGTATATAAAAATCATATCTTTTAGGTTTTATCCAATCTGGAGAATATTCATCTATAAATTCATAGTTTAGTTGAATTAATAAGCTATACATAAATTTATTTGGATAACTTCTCCCATCTCCACAATAACACCCAAATGAATGATTATTAAAAATACTATATATCCTGACATCCTTATTACTAATCATCCCACAATTAGGACAAATTGGACGTATTTTTTTATTTGATTGTCTTGTATATTGTTTTGCTTCTTCATATCCACCTTGAAAATATGGTATCATCCAAGGATCAGTTGTTGGTATATCGTTTATTCCTTCTACAACAATTCTACTACTACAACATGGACAACCTCTTCCTCGTAATATATCTGATTCTGTTTTTATTGATATATAACCACAAACATTGCATTTACATTTATATGCTTTTGTACGATATTTTTCATTACAACTAATATGTTCTTTTATAATTGTAAGATTTCTATTATCGTCATTTATTTTTTGTCCTGTTGTATATATAAAATCATTTAATCTCAATTTACTACTCAGAGCATTGCAATTTTAATCCATGGAACTCAATCTCCTTTCATATTTTGTTTTACAGTTATTTATTCTCTACTTGTCTGAAGACTCTGATGATTTTACAACTGATTCATATAGATCTTCTAATTCCTGAGTTGGTGTATCTGTTACTTTTGTCAGCTCAACAAGACTTGTATCTAAATCCTTAACAGTCTGAATTGCTTCTTTTGCAGAGTCAACAATAGACTGCATAACATTCGCTTCTTTCATACCTGCAATTACTTTGGAAATTTCCTCCTTATGTTCACTACATGCAATTGCTCTTAATACATCAGCAACTTTCATTTCACCAACGCCAGATTCACTCATAGCATTTTTAATTGACTCTCCACCAAGTAATAAGTCAATAAACTGTTTTACCTTATCTTTCACCATATCATTAAACATCCTTTGTATTTCCTTTTTACCTTCGTTTGAATATACACTAATCTCTGATAGAGATGAGTTAATTCTGTTTAAAGTTTCTTTGTCACACTTATCAAAACCATCATCATATGACTTATCATATTTTTTCATTTCCTTGGTTAAATATTCCACTCTGTCTTCAATAGTTAAATCAGAATCCATACATCATTTTCTCCTTTTCTGTGTTCTATATAGACTATTTAAGTCTTGCTGCAACTTTCTTCTTTCCATAGGGTTTTTACAATACTTTATTCTCTTCTTTAATGATGGAATATCTTGAATTGGAATGTTACTTCCTGATACATCTTCTATTATCATCTCAGGTAATTCGTTAAATTTCCTTAACAATTCTTCTACTTCGTCATCTAATTGTATTTCTGGAAACTCTTTATTAATATCTAATAATTCTTTTAACATTGATTTCTCTCACTTTCACTAATACTATTCAACGTATCCAAGAATAATTTTAGCAATGCATTTTGCATTATGAGAATCCATATCTTGAATAATCGCTTTTGCGAGATTGATATTGTGATATTCTATAATTTCAATCTCTTCGTCTGTTGAATTATTACTATTTTCAATTGCTGAGTTAAACTTCTGACAAGTTGATATAATATTTTCAAGCATATTTTTACCTCCTAACCGAATGAAAGAAAAATTTCATTCGATTTTTGAGGTTCTAAAAGCCTTATTTTACAAGGCTTTCATGACCTCTAATTATTTATTCTCTGTTAGAACAACGCACAACCATCTCTTTTGAATGATTCAACATACATATTCCACTTCTCATCGTCCATCTCATACAGTTTCTTGAAACATTTCTTACACAAAAACTTAGATACATCTCTTCCGTGGAATTTCATATTCATAGCCAGCGTTGTCTTATCTTTTATTCTCTTTTCACATTCATCACAATACTTATTGAAATATTGTCTTGCTACTTTTGTGTCGCCAACATTTAATTCGTTATATTCAGCAAATTCACGAATGACTTCTTCTGTTGGCTCATCTCTAAATGTTCCACCATTCCAAGCTTGTGTTAGATATTCGTCAATGGTGCAGTTCATAATAATCCACTTCTTATTTTCGATGAAATCCTCTCTTAATATATTTCTCCATCTTTCATAAGCTTGTGGATACCAATACTTATCCAAAATCCAAGTAGATTTCGTATAAAATGGACAAGCAATATTGCAACCACAACGAGAATAGCCTTTTTTGTATTTGGAATTTATGTCAATATTCTTCCAAATTGTATAAAGCCATACATCCATTTCAGTCCATTTTCTAATAGGAAGAATACCTTGCCAACAAGTCCTACCCCATTCTTGCTCATTTATCCATTCATCCTGATAGCCACTACGAGTATTTGACTCTTCATTTCTCATTCCCATCCACATAAGATACGGATGGTTATGGTCAAGTTGTGACACCATTACTCCAACTTTAAAAATTCGACAGCAAAATCGTGCAAATCTCGTTGGTATCATATGGTCTGATTGTACATATTGATAAAAACCCTTATCAGGATTCATAATTTCACAATTAGGGAATTTCTTAACCATTCTGTATGTATCAGCACAATCAAGTGATGTATTGTTAAATATTGCTTTGGTTTCTGGATATAGTTTTCTGACCAGATGACAGGTAAGCATTGAATCCTTACCCATAGAAATAGGAATTATTGAAGTATATGTATTAAACTTCTCTGCTTTTTCTTTGATTAGTTCTAATGAATCAGCTTCAAGTTGCGTTAGATGTTCTCTCTGTAATTCGATTAAATCTTGCCAACTTGCTAAATCTACGTCTTCTATATTATCGTAGGATTTTAATTTGGTGCAATCCAATCTTCCAAGCGAATTTTCAATCTTTACTCTATAGAATTTATGTTCATTTCCTTGTTTATCAAATCCTTTAATAATGGATTTATCTAGCCAAAAGTAGCCTTCTTTCAGATCTTCTAATGGCTGTTTGGTCGTATCTCGCAAGAATGTAAGATACTCATTGTAAATTGGGTTCACTCATATACCTGAGTGTTATGTACATAACCTTTTACCTAGGATTATCTTTACCTTTCTTTGATTTCATGGCATTTGTAACTACCATTTATGTTGTTATTTGTTCAAAATTTCCAATGAAAGATTGGTTTCAATTCTTAGCTATTTTCATTCGCAATAACCTTGAACATATCATCAACCGAATCCAATAAGTCGTATCTCTTATCAAATGCAGCCGTTGAACTTCTTGCAAATTTACGCTCTACCATGTCGATGTAATAAGTCATTTGACCGTCATCCCCCATATAGAACTCATTCCATTCTTCATCAGACATTAATCTTCTTACATTTAACTGCTCAATTGCCAAATTATCAAAGCTCATAACCTTAAATCCGTTTAATACTGATTCAAGATTTCCATATAACCAATGCTGCTTAACCTTAATATCAGCCATGTCAGATTCAAAATAATCATTGCCTCGCCTTAAATGTTTGTATCCAAGAATCAACATTTTCAAATTATTATTCTCCAAAGCATATACATCAGATGGGCTTAATACACCATTAATTACATGAATAACTGCATTTGGATATTGTTTAATAAGTTCAATAAAATTCTTTGTTGGACTTACAAGCGATACGCCAAGACCATAGATAAGTTTTTCATCAACAAGCTTTCTAATTAAATCCTGTTTATTCTCAAAATGAATCTGATTTACAGTCATATTTGCAATGACTTTCTTTTCTTTGAGTTTCTGTAAGAATGGAATTAAGTCAGGATGACTTGTAGCATCTCCACCACCAAGAGCAACTTCCTGATAAGGATGAAGTGTGTTAATGAATTTCTCATTCAAAATATCTCCAAATTTTCCATCTGTTGTGCTACCTTCATGGCAGAATGGACATCCCATATCGCAAAAATTACAAATTTTTATATCCATATTCTCTGCAAAAGCTGGTACAAACTCATCATCTTCTGTTTCTCTGATCTTTGTTCCATCACTCAGAATAGTAGTGAAAAAGTTACCATTCTTATATCTTCCTAATAATTCCATTCTTAAATCCTCCTAATTAGTTATAACCATAATATCCAAATGCATATACGGTCTCGCCATTTGCTCCTGTATAAGATTCTTCAAAAGTCTCATACTCTTCAGAAACATTGTTCCAATATTCTTCAGAAGTACAATAATCTGATTCCGCTAAAACACGATTAAATTCATCGTCATTATTCCAATCTATGCCAGGATATTTTGGTGCTTTTGTTCTCCAATCCACTGCTTGTTTGAATTTTTCAATCATCTCTTCTTTTGTATACAGTTTGTGAGAACCCCATCTTTCTATGTACATATTCCCTTTTTCAAATTCATCATATTCTTTTTTGCTACACATTGTTAAACTATGTGTTGAACTGCTATTTGTTTCAAAAACTCCACGTCTAATCTGTCTCTTCATTTTTTCTTACCTCCTTGCTTTAATATTCTCTCTTTATAACCAATGAAACCTGAATTTATTGTTATTGCATATCATTCAATTCTTTATTAATATCTTTCTCAACTTCTCTTCTATACTTCTTTTTAAATAATCTACGATTCTTCTTTTTCATCTTTCTCCAACCATTGTGATTATTTGCCCAACAAGCATAATCGTGGGAGAACCAAGATTGATGATTTTCAGAAAATTGTCGTCTTTTAATCTCCGATCTCATAAATTTCCTTTACTTTCTATCAATCCATTCCTTAAACTCTTTGAAATCTTCCTTTGTAAGCACAATATCAGAATAATAAAAATCTTTGTTTCTGATAATCGCCCAAATCTTCTTCAACTTCTCAAAAAACGGTCTTTGCTGAGTATAAAAATTGCCATTCGTATAGGTCAAGAAAGCGTAATCTCCATCTTCATAATCGGCGATTTTAAAATGGATACCCTCATCACAACCGCATTTACAGCTTACAATCAACTCATCATCTTTAAAATTCTTAAACACTGCCATAATAATCTCCTTTACTTGCTGTTTCCAAGCCCAACCTTATAATCATCTTTCACATCAATACTTACTTCTCTCTGGAACTTTCCTTCCTTATCATATAAAGATAAATAATATCTATTGCCACGCTGTTCTAATACGACATCTTCATTCTCGAATAACTGAACTCGTTTCTGTTTCTGTATTGGTTTATTCTCTATTTTAAAGTTATTCATTGCTTCTTTTGAACCGACAAAAATTGGCGAATTTAATTCTTCAAGAATACAGCTAATATCATCATCAAGTTCACCATATTCATCCATATGTTTGTCAATTGCTTCGATTACATCACTCTCAAGTAATAATCTGTTCTCCATTTTAATATTCTCCTTTCCACTCACCTAATTCATAGAAATCATTAATCTGGTCATCCAACTTCCTAACATGGTCTCTTAATTCAAATTCTTTTTTCTTACTATCTGTTCTCTGACACTTCTTCCATAATTCTTCACGCAGCTTGGTCAGTTCATCGTATTTCTCAGATACGTCAACCTCATCTACCACTTCAATCTCAATCTTTTCGCCACAATGAGGACAAAACTGAATTGGATAATTGTCTGTCTGTTCCCATTCGTCTTCGTATGATGTAATAATCTCTGTATGAGAAGTACAAAACTTTGGAATGAAAATGCCATCATCTTCATATTCTCCATCAATATCATTTATATCTTCATCTGTGAATATAATGGCTTTATCATTCTGGATTTCATTGCAGCAATGTTTAAATGGTTTATACTTGTACGAATGAGTATCATTGAATTTTAATTTGATTAGCTCTATCTTCATGTTTATTCTCCTAATTTCCTTCCACACCAAGGACAATACGAAATATATTCTCGCTGATGAACAAATCCATCGTCATATTCATCCCATTCTGATGTTTCTATATCTAAATAATATTCATTAGTTAATGATTCAACATATATCCGATTGTCAGGCGAATCATAATTACAACGGTTACACATATCTATTCTCCATTCTTGATAATCTCTTCCAGTGTTCTTGGCGTGTAATTCATATAACTTTTCATACATCCAACATTCCACATATTACATGGCTTATCATATAAAGCTGTCATCTGATACTTTACCTGCAGCATCATATTATCTTCAAAACCTGTATGTACGTGCCCGTAAAGATGGTAACTTCCGTAATAATGGTTTTTAAAGCATGGAATTGGATAATGACACAGAACTATAATCTTACCATCTCCAATGTCAAGCTCTTTGTAATCGGTGATCTCGCAGAATCTGCTCTGTAATTCTCTATTCTTTAACAGCTTAGAATCGTGATTACCCTTAATTAGATGTATATGACCATTTAGATTGTTAAAAATTTCAATAGTTTTTGTTACGTTATACCATGAAATATCCCCAAGTAAGTACACATCATCATCTATTCCGATTGTGTTGTTCCAATTTTTAATAATCACCTCATCGTTTTTCTTCGATTGACTTGAATGGGCGATTATCAAAAGCCATGCAATTTTTATGTCCAAAATGCAAATCACTTATAAAGTAGTTCATAATTTATTCTCCAAATATAATTTTTCTTGCCCAATTCATAGTTGTAGAGCCACACATCTTACCAAAGAATTCACCAGCTTCAACAACTAATTCATTCTCTTCTTTTACACAATCCTCAAAAATCCTCTTAGGTAAATTTTGTGCAACAATCTTCATATCCTGTGGTTCAATCTTTTCAGACAAAATGCCTTCATCAATCATTTTATGTAATTCTTTCTGAACCCTATTCTTTGTAACAATTTGTTCTACTATATCAGAAGCTTTTGCTTTGGCAGCTAATTTCTGCGGATCTTCTACTTTCTGTCTGTGATTGTCTTTCTTGATTTCACTGAACTGTGAGTTTACAATCTTTAAAACAAACGGGGTTCTTGAATTTGGATTGTTAAGTTCTGTCTGATTCTTAACAACAATTCCTTCAGGAACATCAACTGCAATATCTGATTTGTGCATAAATGACATACAATGCTCCCAAGAAACAAACTCACCGTCATAAAATGTCTGTACATATCTCAAATTCAACTCATCAGCAAGTCTCTTAACCTCTGACTGTGGTAGATAACACTCATTTTCCTTATCATATACATCATAAAAATAAAATTTCTTATATGCATCCTGAATATATTTAATAGTATGAGAAGTTAACCACTCCCCAAAGAATACATAGTTTGGATATTTTGAAAATGGTTCGACTGCTAATGTTTGTACCCAATTCCAAAATCCATTTAATGTATTGTTGTAATCAAGAGTCTGTCTTCTTGAAAATGCAACTAATTTATTTGTTTCCTTATCATATGCAATAGCTGAATTGCTTCCATCTACCTTTTCCTGAATTACAATATGATCTCCTACATGAAACCCACCTGTGTTTGCTACTGTTAATTCCGTATCTTCTTTGATACGTGATATGTCCATAAATTTCTTCTGATCCATTTCAGTACCTCTCTTTCTATTTTCTATATATTTATTCTCTCTTTTATTTGGAAATCGTGAGCAGAAACGCTCTTAGATAAAATCATTTGAAATGCTTCTTTCTTATTTCTCATATAAAGCTTTCTGAAACTGTTTTCTAAATTTCTTACAAGCCGATTCATTTTGACTATCTGTTAATACTCCGTGTATATAACAATACTGAATTGAATGTAATAACTCTTGTAATCTCTCAGCGTCTTTACCGAGAGTACACCCTTGTTTATTCACATACTTTTCCAAATTATCAAATAACGGTTCAAAATTACTCATATCTACAACTTTACCCATACTCTTATTTCCCCATCTGATCTACAATACTCTGTAATTTGTCAATATATATTTGAGCCTCTTCCTTATTAAAGATTTTAAAATCGCATGGAACAATAGCAGCTTCGCATTTATCAAAAATTCCTGCATTCTCCCAAGCTTTATAGAACTCAACTATGGTATCAAAATCTATATATTCACTATCTGGATTCCACTGAAGAATTATAATATCACCTTCACTTGGATGTATCTTCCTTAACTTTGTCATATTCTTCTTAATAAATTTCTTTTTCTGTCTTTTGTTCATTCTTGTAATATTCTCCATTCCATAAATCTACAATTGCGTCATACTCCCAAGACTGATTAAAATGTATTCCACACTCTTCACACCCAACCTGATATTCATTTATTTCATCATCATCATATGGTACAAACAAACCAATAAGATATGCTTCATTACCACAGAAGGGACAATTCCTTAATTCAGGTTTATTATCTATTGGGAAATCACTTTTCATATTTCTCACCTACTTTCACAATCACAAGAAACGTGGTTTTCAATAGCTTTTTCAACCTCTAAAAGCCTTGATTTTAGGGCATTTCAGAGATTGAGATTTTAATAATTTGTGATTAATACCTCGCAATCGGCACTCTTGTCCTTTTTCTGATAATTACAGTTGCTATAATCATGCTTTAAATAATGAACTCTGTATTTATCTTTCCATTTATCAAGTAATGGATTGTCATATTTGAGATTATTACTTAATGCAAACTTAACGCCTTTATCATTCAAAGCATCAAGAGTCTCTAGTAATTTATTCTCCATTTCTTCTGTCCAACCACCGTTTTCATTGTATGTAGCAACAGAATTAAAATATGGTGGATCTGCATAAACAAAATCACCTTCCGTAAAATCAGAAAAATCAAATCTCTCAAATGGAATATTTAAGAAACTACAATCTATTTCATTCAGTCGCTTGTGAAAATCTATAAATTTTTGTCTAAGAGTGGGATTAAAACTTGATCTATCTTTGCCAAAAGGCATGTTATATTCACCTTTGGAATTGAATCTGATTTGATTATTGAACGCATAACATAAAAGCGTATAGAATTTAATTGGATCTTTGATACCTGTGTTGTATTCTTCTCTAAACAGTAAATATCCTTCTTTATTTTCTTTCGTTAATTCATACTTATCAATATATGAATCAATTTTCTGTAGCACTTCTTCAATATTTGAACCTTGTAAATATCTTAGAAAACCAACTACCTGTTTGCATATATCATTATAGATAATATGATCGGCATTTACATTAATACCAACATTAAAACCTCCACCAAATAAATCCACAAAAGTATTTATTTTATCTGGGAACATTGGTACAATGATTGGTAGTAACTTATACTTGCCTCCGACATAATTTAGAGGCGATTTAATATATGTATTTTTCAAATTTATTCACCGATAGTAGCTGCGCAGCCTTACTCACATGTGAACATTTTTCCTTTCCTTAACTTGTAATTACATTGTTATATTCTCTTTTTGTCTCGAATATTGTATGGTTTTCGTGACAAACCATGAAACCAAAATTTCAAGTCAAAATTCATTTTCAAAAAACTTTATTTTTAAGGCTTTTTAAGACCTTGCTTTTATTATTCTTTACTAATCTTGATATTCGACATGATAATCTGTCATTTCAATCTCATCTCCACAAGGTAATTCAGGAATTGCATCTTCACCATATTCCCATCTTATAGCAAGACTTCTATTACAATCACAACTAAAATTACCTTCTGTGAAATAAAAAATTGCACTATCTTCTGGATATTCATATCCTAAGTCATAATGAATGACAAATGTTTTGCCCCTATATTGGAGTGTAGCAACAAAAATTGTCCTCTTATGAGTCATAATTCCATGTTTACAATCAGTTACCAGTCCTTGTTTCTCATATTTATCCTGTCTGATTAACTGAATAAATTTGTTCTTTTCTTCCTCTGTATCAAAATAGTAATAACCTTCCTTGATACCTAAATCTTTCTCGATAGATGGATTGGCATCGTGATTCCATGCACCACCCCAAATATGAACCATCCATTCTTCTTTCTTGCTCATATAATTATCCTCCATTAGTAATTAGTAATCAGCACTTCAATATCTTTACTCCAATTCAATAATATCGTATCTCACAGATCCGTCATCATATTTCTTGGTCTGCAATGTTCCATTTGTATATTCTCCAATTTTGTCAGAATATTTATTATATGTATCACTACCAGAGATGTCGTACTCTACTCCATCGTATTCAACAGTAATTCTATAAACTGCTGGATGTGATTGAGGTAGCATAGTTTTCGTAGCAGGGCTATAATGCATTGTTGTATATGCAGTTCTATGATATTCGTCAGTAATCTTTACTTGCACAGTAGAAGTTTCTGTGCTAATACACTTGGCACATCCTACTAATGAGAATGTCACAATTAACATTGCTAGTAAAATTGTTAATGTTTTCTTCACTTTCTTTCTCCTTTTTTATTTTCCGAACGGATTTTCCACAATACAATGGTCAACCATTGACCTAAACGCAAATGGAGAATCTACAACTCTATCTGAATATCTAAATCGTTTCAGAAAATCCAATACATTTCGTGCGTCTTTATGCGACAATGGAATAAATTTCACATATTCTGGATGACCTTTAATACACACAACCGCCCACGAATGATCATCAGAATAAAATCCTACATCTGCTCCAACATCTATCATAGAATTCATAAGCTGATGACAATCATCAACCATCTTAAACGACCAGTTATATTCATCCTTTGCTGCATTTAGATATCCTTTTGCCCTATTATATAAGTCTTTTGCATCTTTATAATTCTGTTCTGCCGATTCAAATTTTGATAACTCTTCAGAAAATAACCACTGTCTTAATTTATCTCGTATTTTATCTTTAATTTTCACTGCCTCACCTCCTACAACCAAAAGAAATATCGCTTTCAATTTAACACTATATATAGTGGTTATCTATCTTTGTTTGCTACTATATATAATGGTATTTTTCATCTTAATTCTATATCTTGGTGTGTTTCACCGTCTGAATAGTAAATATTCCAATCCTTGAATAATTCGACCAGCTTTTTATTATCCCAATCGCATTCATTACAATGCGTGAGTGCTAATGACTTCTGATTTCCAAAATCTCCAACATCATTTGAACATCTACTATATAATTCTCCTAAATCGAGTGTCCCATATCTCAAAGTGTCCTGGAATGGATTTGGAACATTAGTATGGTCATACATATATTCGTTAATCAGACTCTTAGAACACTCAGATGGAAACTTACCTGCACCATGTCTTGTCAAATATGTACGAGATACATAACAAGTCTCAATATTTATCTCATCATTCCATTCAACATTTTCAATTATTTTCTTGGGATTTTTAATACCTGTATTAGATGGTGTTAGATGTGGGAAATACTCTGTGTTATTCTGATCAAGTAAAAGACCTTGTGCTGCTTCAAAAACAATATTATCAAACTGGTTCAAAAAATAATTATCTGTGATTGTCAAGGAATGACTATTCATAAAATCCCAATCATCCAAGAAATGTTCAAATATTCCATTGTCCATAAATATCCTTATCCATTCACTAGACAATATAATATTCTCTCTTTTGAACAAATCTACATAATAATCTCTGATATTATAGTCCATATCGGTAACGCCAGCTTTATATCTTTTGATTGTTTCAAAGATACCTAATCCACAGCTACCGTGTTTATTCTTGCCACGACTTTCCTCAATAATCTGATTTGCCATCATATCAAATGGTGTAGTTACCATACAGTTCTGATTGATATATGTATTTGGAACATAGTTCAACTTCATTAACTCATCATATTCTTGCTTAAAAATCATTGGATTTACTATGAAATCCTCAGATAAATATGTACTTGCTCTATTGAATGTTCCAGATCCAAAATGATGAAAGACATGTCGGATTTCATCTGGCGTTGTTACTGTGTGTCCTCTCTGAGCACCACCATTTGAACAAACAACAATACTATTTGGTTTCTGTGAAAAATAATCTGTCACTAAACCTTTTCCTTCGTCTCCAAAGTTCTCAGGCTCCTATGACAACTTTAATGTTCTTCATAGGATACATCACCTCCTTTATAGTTATATTCTCCAAAATATTTTTCTTCTGCTTGCTCACGAATATGAATAGCTTCATTTATATCATCAAAATATCCTAATCGAACTCTAAAGTTATATGCGCCTATTTCTGTTTCCCATTTTCCACACTGCTTATTATAAGAAACACCTCTATGACCACTACTATTATTTGATTGAAGTCTTTTATTCATTTTATTTTCAGAAGAACAAACTACTCTCAATTGTGCTTTTCTATTATCATTAGTTTTGTGATATATGTGATCTATTTCACGTTTGTCACCCTTTATTAATCCCATTATTAATCTATGCATCAATACAACATCTTTATCTGTGCGATTAACAACGTATCCATTTTCATCTATATACCAACAATAATCTTTGATTTTGTCATAATCCTCTAAGTCGAAATAAAACTCTTCTCCTTTAGATGTATATCCAATACCATAGTCTCCTGATAAATCGTAAACATTATATTTTTTATTTTTCTTTCCGTTTATTTTTCCCATTAGCTTTCCAATTCTTACAGAATTTTTTAAATGCTCACAACCACAGGAAGTTGTATTCCCATTTTTCAGATTGTATCCAAGAACCAATACTTCTTTACCGCTTCCACAATCACAAGAGCAATACCATCTCGTATCTCTATTTCCATTCTTTTTTACTAAATCTTCTCCTCTTCTAAGTACGGTCAAATGACCGTACTTATTACCTGTTATATCTATAAATTTACTTATCTCTTAAATCTCCTATCCTACCAAGTAATTCCTTCTGAGTTAGAAGGTGTAGTAACTGTATCTACTACATTATTCTCTGCTTCGTTGATGATAATATCTACAATCTCATTTGTAATACTATCCATAGTAACCTTTCTGAAATGAGTATCATCGAGATACTTTTTATAAGACTTCTCAATCTCGGCTTCATCCCATCTGCGACCATGATTTACATCTAAGTGATAAATATTAAACTTTTCAGAAGCTTCCTCGTATAAATCCTTTGTCTCAACATCAGACTGAAGATTATCGCCTGTAACTTCTGATAATCCATGACCTCTATCCTTATATGGAAGATATGGATTAAGCTGCTCATCACCCATAGTAATGATAATTCCCTTTCTTCCACGCTTTAAGCAGTCAAGTTTTGTGTGACGAGAACCAAAGTACCAAGCTGCTGTGTATGATTCGTAGCTGTTACCACCGCCACCAAACTCAAAGTAAATCTTATCAAGCTGTTCAGCAATACGGATATCTGACTCAAACTGTGAAGCCTGAATTGGGCAACTATCACAAGCTAAATCACCAATTCCCATAACAAGGAACTCAACATCTGTAACCTTTTCATACAGCTTTGTCATAATTACATTAAGCTTCTTTGCAACTTCAACGGCAGCCTGTCCCATTGAACCAGTTACATCAAGTGCAAGAATGACAGGAATTGTATTTGGATGTTCCTCTGTATCACAACATTCTCTCATCGCATTCTTAGGATTAAGTGCAGAATCAATTGTTCTTGCCTTGAACATATCCTGATTAGAATAAGCTCCACCGATAGAACCATCTAATGACACGCTCCTTCCCTTTGTTGCTGAATAACTTACATAACTATCTCTTGTCCATGAACCACATCCCATATTATGCTTCCTCCTCTTCTACATCTGTGTCATCATCATTGTCACTCATATCAAAATCAAACATTCCATCGAACATATCACCCATATTACCGCCCATCATCATAAGTGGTAACATTGAACTCATGCCGTTATTGCCATTCATCATACCGTTGGAATTATTATCACCCTTCATCATCTGAGAAAGCATCATATACTTAAAAATATTACCTGTACCCTTCTTGCCTTTGATTAAATCACTGCCAAACATTGATACGATCTTACCATAGAAGTATGTATTACCCATAAATACGTGTCTCTCAGGAAGTACAGTCTCGATTGTTGAATCCTCATAATTGATAACTGTAATCTTTGTCTTATCAGCTTCGATTACGCATCTTGGCTTGCCGTTAATAAGAATAATGTCGCCCTTTTCAACCTTGTTTGTTGGAATTACAAAGAAGAATTCCTCACCAATATCAAATACAAAGTTGCTACAATTTGTAAGCTTTCCAGTCTTGATATTGTATGTCTTATATCCACCTGCTGTCTTAACTGCAATACCACCATTCATGGAAAGTCTACACATTCCACTTCCTACCTTACCAAACATGCCGTTCAAAAAATTGTTCATCATTTTAATTTCCTCCTATTGAAATTTTTGTTATTGTTTACATATACTTATTCTCTCTTTTATGAGAAGAAATGTCGGTTTCTTTACTTCAACAAATTTGCAATCTCATCAATCTCAAGCTCAGTTTTCTTATCATCAGATAGCAGCTTATCTAACTTACTCTCCATCTTCTTTAAATCTGCTTCCTCACTCTTTAGACTAGATACTTCTAACTTGCTCTTAATATCTTTAATCCAAGTCGTTACACTGTATCCTGAAATCTCAAAATCAGACATTCCAAGGTCAACTGCCGACATAAAATATGAATTAAGTCTGATAAGTAATAACATTAATGCATCATCTGAACATACATTAAGATTAATTGTCATACCATCCATATTAAGAACGCAATTTGTTTCAGGAATAAACCTAACCTTCTTCTCAGAAATTGATTTCTTCTTTGTTTCAATCTGTTTCTTTAATTCTAAAATTCTGTCATCATTTTTACTCATTAAACTCGTACTCCTTTTCGTATTCTCTACCATTTGCTAAATATTTCTGCTTACATACTGGTTTTAACTTTTCAAAAACTGTTTCAACAGAAACTGGGATCATATGCGTCTGAATTTCTTTTTGACCATAACGTACTTCCACTTCTCTTTCTTCTGTCGGGAAAATATCAATTGCTTCCTTATCTCCATGATAGATATTCTTGGCACTATATTTATAAACAGTATATTTGCCGTTATCTTCTGACCTATATGGCGTTGTCATTTCATATTTAATATATTCTCCATCGTTGTTTACCATAAAGCGAACATTGATATATTTTCTTGTTATATCATCATCAACATATGTATTAATTGCTTTTTCATAAAAATCTTCGAACGAGATATTTACAATTTTATCCTTACTATCGTCTATAGGAGAAAATTGATAAGATGATTCCATTGAATCATAAATTTCAGAATATTTAGATGTGCATTTATCATCGAGACAACTAATAAGTTTGTTTTTAGGAACACTTTTGAATTGCTCAAATTCATACTTTCCATCGCTTAATCTTGCGAACCAATGCATTTTACCATATGAGAGATTGTTAATTCCTTTATGAGAAATCTTACTATAATATCCAAAACGAGTTGGTTCAGTTGGAATATCTTTATAAGATTTTATTCTTACAATTTTACCATACTGTATAAACTCATAACCATATCCATATGTTTCAAAACGTCCCATATAAATCCATTCAATATTTTCTTTTGTAAGATATGTTGCACCAAGAATCAAATCTTTTGTCTTAATAGATTCATTATTATGTACAATCTTATTATAAGCCACAATTTGCTTATAGTCAGGTGACTCAACTGGCATAAGAACTAAATCTTTGCCATCCCATCCATATACAAATTCTCCTTCAAGTCCTTTGCCTTTGATACAATTTGCGTTCTCAAGAATATATAATAAATTCTCGATAGTAATCTCAAATTCAAATCCTCGTGGATCATATACTCTACAATAAGCATGTCTGTGATCCCAACCTGTAGAATAATCACCTGCTTTTTTATTAAGCACAAATCCTTCAGTTGGTACATTATCATATTCATTATTTGGAATATTCTTATCTCGCCAACTATTCCATGAAGTCTCTTTTCGCAACTTACTTTTTTCATCATAGTAGATTACATAAGCAAGTTTTCCTGTATACGTCCCTGAACGATTCTGATAACCAACATTAATCGTTTTGGGAATAAAAATACTACTTTTCAATCGGTTTCCTCCTTTAATTATTCTCTGTTATAAAGCAATGAAAGACAGGATTCTTGTCATCCTTTAAATGTAGTTAAGCCACTCTGGGTTAATCTCATAATCCGTATTTTTGATACCAAGTTTTCTTCTTATTCTTTTATGTTTTTTAACATTTTTAGCATAATATGTTCCGTTTGGATGTTTGAACCCTTTCTCAATATCCCAAAAACAACAAAATGTTGGTGAGTATGCTTGTTCAACGATAAACCCACATCTGCTGCAACTTCCATGTTGCTCTACTGTTCCCCATCCAAATTCAGAATAAGAACAATACTCAAATGTTTTTGTTTTACAGATAGGGCATTTATCAATTTGATAACCCCATTTTGGTTTTCTTTGTTTCTTCATGGTATTATTCTCCTAAGTCGTTGAATTCTCTACCTGCTAAAATATTACCAATCGCAGTTTTACATTTTTCTAATGCGTAGCAATATGCATTCTTCCTGACATTATCTTCTACAGAAATTGGTCGTTTCTCATACTCACAATCAATTTCCTTATCTATTCCTTCAATAAATCTTTCCAATCGTTCAGCAATAGTAGAATTGTCAAATAGATTTACACCTGTTGGTTTACTAATGCTTTGAATATATTTATCAACAGCCTCATTTTCTTCTTTTGTGGCTTCCCTCATAGAATATTCAAATGCTCTTAACTCATCCTTGCCGAGCCACTTTACCCAAGCACCACAATCATCACAATACAATCCTATATTATTACCTTTTGTTTCTATATGAAGTGCAACGCTGCCACACTTCTTACAACAATTCTGATACATGATTTCCCTCCTAATCAATTTCTTCAAATACAACACTATTGAATTCCACATCTGGAAACTCTTTTATATATACAATTGTGTGCCAAGAATGAACTACAATATCTTCCAATGTATATTCTTTACCAACTTCCAATAAGTGATGATTTTCACCGCCACCACCCCATACGTCATCATCGTTTCTAACACATTTAATTTTTCTTCGTTTTGTATTATAAATATCCATTTAATTTCCACTCCTCTTCCAAACGCCTATATATTCCTGTGACTCCTGTTTGAATCTTTTTAACATATCAATTAATGCATCTACTTCTGTCAAATCATCAAAAACAATCTCGACTGGATCTTTTTCTTTTAAATCCAATCTTTCTGCGTAAGGAAATGGTTTGATAAAACATTCAAATTTAATATCTCTGCCCTTATGTCTGAGTGTGATTTCATTAACATTTTCTTTGTCACCAATCCTCAATATTTTGCCTCCTTGTGAAATGCGAGTTTCAAGTCCACTCTTCCAGGTTATATTCCTTACCATTCACTGACTCAATAGCAGCTTCTTTTGAAAAGAATACAGTTTTGCCAATACTGTTTTTCGTAAAAGTTCCACAATAATAATGTCTACCTCTCACGGAAAATGTATATCTTGCTCTAATCTGTTTCTTATGTACATGACATTCTTTAATTGAATATATATCGTGGTAATCTCTGCTAATAACCCATACTGTCTGTCCAATTCCTACATCTGGAATAGTATTCTTCTTATACTCATCAAATACTTCTCTTAAAGACATTTCGTGTTTATTCCAAACTCCATCATCAATATCAAATCCGTTATCTGATAAAAACTGCAATAATTCGTCAATGTCTACCAATTGCTTATTGATTAATTTATCAGCCATTTATTCGCCTCCTCTTATCTCAAACAACTTCTCTACAGCTTTCTCACCTGTAACTCTATCTGACTTCTGCAATACCTTTCGTTCTTTCTGCCAAATACACTTAAAATCATCAGGCATATTATATTCACTTACTAACACTATATTATTCTCTGAAAGTTTACGAAGAAAATCGTAGAATTCGTCATAGTCGATTGACTGTTTAGAATACTGTTTTGTATTACGATATGGTGGATCAAAATAAAAGAGACAATTCTTATAATCTGCAAAGTCCTTATAATCACAACATCTAAATTCAATGTCATTTAAATCAGGAATTTGTGTTCTAAAATTCTTCAATCTTTCATTGTAAATACTTCTACCGCCCTTAGAATCTCTGCCATATCCACCATCAAAATACCTACCGCCATAAGATGCACAATATCCAATAAGTGCTATATACTCTTTTGAATATTTATGTGTTCCAAGTTTTCTATCTTCTCTCACATCGGAATAATGTTCAAATGTGCATACATCTGGTGCAATAGATAAATCATTATCAGACTGAGCATATTTCAATAAAGCAATTAGTTCTTCATTAATGTCAGCTCCTATCTTCTTATCACATTTAATCTTATCAATTAAATTCGCTCCACCCACCATAGGTTCTATGTAAGTTTTAATATTATTGTCATCAATATACTTCTGAATAATTGGCACTAAAAATTTTGCCAACCTGTTTTTACTTCCTTGATATACCATTTAATTACTTGGAGTAAGGAATTCCTTCTTGTGTACACGAACCTCGTCTCCTTTCATTATTATTGCTTATTAAAAAATATTACCTAATAACTCCATTTTCTTCTCTCTTGAAAACTTCGTCATATTCAAAAAGTTAATCATTTTTTCTGGATTATCTAATGATTTCACATACTTTTTCTGATATTCTTCTGGCATCTGTAATATGTATTTAGCACCACCATACTTATCTACTAGAGTTAAATATAAATTATTCAATACCTTTTTATCTGTCACCAATTCAATATTGTCAATAAGAAAATCAATAATTATTGGACGTTGTGGAGCTTTCAAATTGCTTATAATTGTTTGTAAAACATCTGGGCTCAGTTTCTGATAATGACATATTTTTGAAAAGTATACTCCGTTACCATCTTTATTTATTTCTTCTGCTATTTTTACAGCATACTTCTGTGAATTCAATAAAGGATTTCTTAATACAAACTGCCAAGGAATTTCGTCATAACATGAAAAATACTTTTTATCAAAAGGGTGTGCAGCCATAGAATAAGTCCAAAACCTCAAATTATTCTCATATGTTTCACCGTTACAATTATAATGTGCATACATTGTGTCAAAAAATTTATCTAATAACTTTTCATCCCATTCGTGAGGAAGAACAATGCTTTCTAACTCATCGGGTATTTTGACACCTGCAAAATGCAATAGTGAAATAACATCTTTTCGATTGTTATAGAAATTTACATAGATTGACCAAAATAAAGGTACATCATATGTATTCTCATCGAATGTCTTTACAAATAACGATTCAATCAATCTGTAAACATTTTCTTCTGAAATCTGATTTGTAATAATCTGTGTTACTTTGTCATTTTCAACAACTGTTTTATTTTTCTTCTGTAGTTCATCATTCTGTTCTGTTAGCTTTTTAATCTCTTTTCTTAACTCTCTATTTTCACTACTCAATCGCTTAATCTCGTTTGATGTGTCAGACTGAGCAGATTCAATGAGATAATTTTTCAACTCTTCAAATTTTTCATTAAATTCTGTATCGTTCTGCATATCTCTTGATCCTTTCAATGTATTATTCTCTTAATGTGTATACTTACTTCTTGGAAATACTTCTTCAAGATTAACACCATATCCAGAAATAACTTCTTCTAAGTCGATACATACACAATCACTGCAAATTCTTGCTTCAATTCCACCTTCATCAAAAAGCGAATAGCCAAAAATATCACTCAATCGTTTGACAAATTCATTGAACCAATTAAAACTAATCCAAACATAAAACTCTGTATTACTAACCCATCCAAATTCATCTACATATGAGATGTCAATGTCGTCTTCTTCTGGATTGATTAGTAATTTATATAGTTCTAATTCGTAATTTTTTCTCATCTGCCACCTCCTAACTCCAAAGAAACTTCGGTTTCCTATGCACAGTTACCCAAAATATTAAGCACCTTTTTTTCGCATTCATCTTCGTTCATATCTGCAATCAAAGATACTTCCTTCATTAATTGCTTAAAATTTGCCATAATAAATTGATAATCTTTGACATCTAAGTTTTCGTTTATATCTTCTCTCAAGTGATTCTTATTAAGAATACTTCTGTCAATATATACCTTTTTATTTAAACTATCTTTCAGCGCAACAATATCCGACTCCACTAATTCTTCGTCTACATTAAGTGCTTCAATTGTTATGGATTTTGTTACCATTAAATCTCCAATGGAAAACACATTATGATCAAATCCAAGTATCCTGCTAATCATATCAAATAACATCATTGCTCTGTTTTCCTGAACAGAGAGTTCTGTGTTAGATAAATAACCCTTTACTATGACATCTTCCTTTAATTCAGAAATATGTAAAACATTATCTGATTCCTTCATTGTTTTTAAGATTGAAGTTTCAACATCATTTCTACTTACAATAATTTTCAAATCATAATGTTTTGCTATATTCAATTTGTATTCATACTGTTCTACTTCATTAAAAGCTATAAAAAATACTGGTTCTTTTTCTTTTAAAATTACTGAACCTTTCTGCTCAATCAAATCTTGTTCTTTAATTTCTGGAATTTCTACATATCCATCTCTACTTGAATAAGATCCTTCATGATATATACGTCCTTTCGCCTCGTTGGGTCTATTCTGCAATTCAGGGATTATTGTTACTTCTTGCACAAGCTGTTCATTTTGTGAGGCTGCTTCTTTTCTTAAAAACAATTCATATCCTTTGAAACTATCAATATTTTTATCTTTTCTTCTTGCAATCGCTACCCCTTTTAAATATTTTATATCTTCCTCATTATTACTTTTAAAAGTCATAAATTTTATAAGATTTTTCACATTCTTTTTATTTACATAATATCCAATGCAAGATGAGTAGTTATTTATATCTTCGATTCCTTTCATTAACAAGGAGTTACAATATTCTTCTACATACAATTTAATTAAATCTCGAAATGCATTCAATTTTTCATCTTTTATAATGTTTTTTCTATCAGGTGAAGTAAGATTTAATGTTTTATCACCTACATGCAAGTCTCCTTTTAAATAAGGCAAGTTTTCTAATTTTGAAACTAACCTACCTTTATAGAAAACATTAACATTGTCTCCCCAACTATAATTACCTGCAAGAGCAATCCATCCACTGCAATCATTATCTTCTATTGGAAATTGATATTCACTATCATCTCCCTCAGTTAAATCTTTCTTTTCAACTAATTCTCCATTATAATAAACATCTAATTCGTGAACATATTTGCCAAGTATTTTTACTCTTTCTTCAATATCCCAACTATTCGCTGTTTCAAAATCAAAGTTGTTTAAAACAAGTTTAAAACCATCATAATAATCATCCAGTTCTTCAACTTCAATTTCTGTGTTACTGGTTGCAATCATTTTTTCTACATCAAATGTAATATATGTGTTTCCAGAATGAACATTGATTAAATTACTGACTGTAATATTACTAAAGAACCCCATGCCAAAAGGATTTTCAGAACTTCTTACATTCTCATCCCAACCACTTTCTGCAATAGAAAATAATGCTTGTGGATTTGTTAAAATATTTCCGTTGTTCTCTATAATCACTTTATTTTCATATCTATCAATTGTAACTTTAACTTCTGTTGCTTTTGCTCTTTGGGCATTTTGCACATCTTCGTCAAGAAAGCAATATATGTCTTTAAACGTGCTTTGTCTTAATAATTTTAATTGATTGATAACGTTTACTTTTAATTCAACCGCCATTACTATCTCCTTTTCTCCCTATGAAATCTATGTTTCTTGGTAAAAATATTACTATATATAGTGTCTATATTTTGCACAGACACTATATATAGTATTTCATTTACGCCTGATACATAAAACTTGGCATTGGCTGTAATTTAAACAGATTTTTCTCATGCATTGAATCAATCTTAGCTTTTACTTCCTCATTTGGCTCAATTCCATTTCTGATATATGCATCTAATTCAGCATAAGTAAATCCAAGGTTATCTTCATCAGTCTTTCCGCAAAGACCATCGGTAGGTGTCTTATCAACTAATTCTGACGGAAGCCCCAACTCACGACCAATAGCTTTAACCTCTGTTACTGTAAGCTGAGATAACGGACTGAAATCACCAGCAGCGTCACCATATTTCGTGGCGTAACCCACCCAATCTTCGGAAAGATTACACGTATTTGCAACTCGACCATTTACTGTCTGTGATACTGCATAAAGCGTAGTCATACGAATACGAGCAGGAAGATTTGTTGTTGTCTGAATTGATAACTCTTCATCTAATGATGTTTTAATTTCATATTCAGTAACATTCACAATTGTTCCGACTGGAATAATAGTACGTGGAATGTCTAAAAAACTGCAAAGTTTACGACTATATTCGATATCTCTTTGTCTTCCCTGTGGCATCATCACACCAAAAACTCTATCCTTACCAAGAGCTTCTACACATAATGCAGCTACAACACTTGAATCCTTACCGCCAGAAATTCCCACTACTGCCATACAATCTTTACCATTCTGTTCAAACCAATTTCTGATCCACTCTACGATTTCATTTTTTACTTTCTTAGCATCAAACATTTATATATTCTCCTTCCTACATTCGATTCATCACATCATAGAACCGAATTAAATACTCATATACATTTCTAGGAACTAATTCTTTTACCTTTTCAAATTCACCCTTTTCACATAAATCTCTAACCAAACTTGAAGAAGTATGATTTTCTGGTATCTGAATTTCTGTGAAGTGATCTTTATATTCCATAAGATTTGCTTCTCTTAAAGCAGTCTCAAGATTCTGACCTTCTCTCACACATGCTACAAAATTATATTCCTCAACAAACGGTTTCCAATTATACCAAGTTGTAAGTGTTTCAATATTATCCATTCCTAAACAAATATAGTATTCGTTGAAGATATAATCTTTTTCATTCATATCTCTTATCTGAGTAATAGTATTGTATGTCCTCTGTGGAAAGAAGCTGGTTGTTTCAACTTCGGATGCCCACATATTATTTTCATCACAATTTGGCATTGAATTAATTAGCGATACTCGACAATATCCAGGTATCAAAGTCTTTTTCTTCGCAACATATGTATCATGTGCAGGAATAAACAATATAGCATCGGCATTAACCGCTTTTTTAGCAGTCAATGCCATATCAACATGGGCGTTGGTAATTGGATTAAAACTTCCTGGTATAAGTAAAATTTTATTCATGATCCATTCTCCAATTAATACATCTCTTTAGATAATCAACATAATCAGGGTTTTTACACATGCCTTTGCCTTCTACATCAGACACTTTTGCAACATCCATACCATTACATTTAGTGGTTTTCATTACAATATTTAAAGCAGGAACATCTGTGTCATTACTCAAATAAGTACCAATTCCAAATGCAACGTTTACTCTATCATGGAAGTGTCTAAATAACTTATCAGCTCTTTCAAAATCAAGACTGTCACTAAACAGAAGTGTCTTTGTCTTAGGATTGATACCAAGTGACTCATAATGATTAATCATTTTTTCACCCCATTCAATCGGATCGCCACTATCATGTCTTACACCACTGAATAATGTTGCATATGTCAACTGAAAATCTTTCAAGAAACAATCAGTTGTAATTGTATCTGTGAGCGCAATACCATTTAACACACCATACTCTCTAACCCATGCGTCTAGGGCATACCAGTTTGAATATGCTGGATTGTGCTTGTGATTACCCTGACCAGAACACATAATCCATTCATGAGCCATAGTTCCAACAGGTGTAAGGTTATATTTCTTTGCAAGATATACATTAGAAGTGCCAACAAACTTAGATGGACTATGCAATGTATCATTCAAATGTGAAAACTTCTCAACAACTAATTCCTGTGCTTCAGCAGAAAGTCTTCTTCTAAGACCAAATTCAGAAAATGTACCAGCATACCAATGACCGCTTCTGAGATTTTCATACTTTTCATCTAATCTCTTTTTGAAACTATTAAGTAATTCCTCATAGTTATATGCCATTCTGAAATATACTTCGTTTACAATCGCAAGTGTAGGAATCTCATACATAGATGTATTAAGCCATGTACCAAATGTTTCGATAGAAAGACCGCAATCTGAATCTGTTGTAATCTCAAAATCCTCATATCTTGGCTGCCATAATCTCAGAAAATCAACATACGAACCTTTCATCCATTTGATATTATCAATATAAGTAAGTTCATCTTCTGTGAATCTCAAACCACAATATAATTTAATCTGTCTGCGAATCTCTTCTACCATTTCTGGTGTAAAATGAACATCCTTATTACGACACTTAAAACTCCAAGTGGTTTTATAATCACTAAACTGATGATAAATAGCCTGTCCCATTGACAATTTGTAAGCATCTGTCTCCAATAAACTTGTAATAATCTGTTTCATATTATTTTCCTTCTTTCTTGATTTGATTAAATATTGTTCTAATATCATATTCTCTGTTTTCGTACTCATAAAACAGATTAATATACTTATCAATAAAAGCTATGTCATTTGGATGCATTGCAATTGGCTTACTTTTCTTAGATTTCCACCATTTTAATTCCTTCTCAAAATTAAACGATTTACCATAATATGCTCTACCTGCTCCAAGATAATCACAAAACATTTCTTTTTTATACTTCGTTGGCATTTCAATAGGATTCCCACCATTATCAAAATTGTCCTGCCAATATTCGTAATGGTGCTTGTTTCTTCCTTTATGGTGCATCCAAGCTGCTGACCAACCATTCTCTTTCTTACAAGCATCTATTGGACTTGAAGTACCTTGATAATACTTAACACTCTCCCAAAATTCTGTTGGAGAAAATTTAGATAAATCATGTACTAACCCTTGAAATGGAATTCCCACTTTACAGCAATAGTAGAACACCCAATGTTTATGCGTACAGACTTTCTTAAAATGTCTAAAAGTATTAATGATATAATTCTTATACTTCATTATTCTCTCCAATCACTTCGATCTGACACATCTTCATAGTTGCTAATGCAGCCTTATGAGTATTAGGTGTGACACCCGCACAACAACTTGCGTCTACTGTAATATCAATTTCAGGATAATTTGCTCTAATAATAAGTGCATTTGAAACCACACAGATGTCGGTACATAATCCGCAAATCTCAACACTTTCAAATTTAAAATCATCCCAATGAGTCCATCCAAAAGTAATTTTGTCAATCAGAATGTCATTATCAATATCAAAATCTAACTTATCTGAAATCTGCCAACCAACAGTATTCTTTACACAGTGAATAACAGGAAGATGTACACCTTCATATGTCTCTAAATAATTCTCAGGGTGTGTGTCTCTTGTAAAGATTATCTGTTTACCAGCATCCTTGTACTCCTTAATTTTCTTTGCTACATTTGATACAATCGCCTGTGCTTCCTTTGTACCAAGTGTTCCATCAATAAAATCATTCTGCATATCTACAACAATTAATGTTTCTCTCATTTTGCTACCTCTTTTCTTTTTTTATATGTATTTATTCTCTGAAACTCAGAAGAAATTCCGCTTTCTTTCGGTCTTGATTTTTATACAATATATTGTATATGTTTTAATTATTGAATACTATATATTGCATATACTGTTTTGTTTTTAACTATCTATTGTTTTATTCTCCGTTAAAATTTCATTCCTTTAAAGAAATATGTAATTACATCAATATTCCAACCATCGCCAAGTACATCTGCCGCTTCATTCCTGGTTAAACACTTTGTATATCCAGATGGAACACATTGACATTTTTCCAATTCATCTTGGTTCATATATCTAACACCATCAAACACATTGCCTGTGTATCCATCTAATTCACTTGCAGCGACTTTTCTTTTTCCACCAGATAGTTTCTCGTATTCTGTAACGCAATCCTTGTAATGCTGTTCATCCTTAAAAATCAGTGTTGTGAATCCAGTAGAATAATATCTATGAAACATTTTTATAGGTGTTGAATTTGGTCTACTATCAATTACGGCTAAACATCTAGCCTTTTCTCTATTACTCCAACCACTTGTTAAAATATCATTTAATGAAATATCAACTTTTTCAATTTCATTTTCTGGTTTGATATTTGTCCAGTAATATCTCTTTCTTAACGCAGGAGAAACAATGTCTGCATTAATCAAATAAGGCTCTACTCCCATTAATTCACTAATAAAATCCTTATCATCTTTCTTCATAGAAGCAACATTCTCCATAAAGAAGTATTTTGGATTCACTTCTTTTAAAATCCTATAACACTGTTTGAACAGACCAGACTTTTCATCATCATCTAATCCAATACGTCTTTCAGTAATACAAGCAACCGAAAACGTCTGACAAGGACTGCCAAACATTACAATGTCAATATCTGTTTCAAAATCTCCAACTTCTGTATGTAATACACCATCTTTATATGTAATCTTGTTCACATCTCCAATGTGAATTGTGTCAGGATAGTTGTCTTTTGTTACCTTAATCGCCACATCCTTAATCTCTGAGGCAAAATATTTACCAACCTTAAATCCTGCTTTCTCTAATGCAATGTGACCACATGACATACCATCGCATAAACTTAATACATTTAACTCACAATAATTATTTTTTTCTTTATTCTCTGTCAAAATCCTTTAATCTACAGAGATTGCGCAATCATTTATCCTAGAATTTACTGTTAAATCCTTTCGTTTTAATATTATTTTGTTATAAAAATCACTCGAAAATAGGCACGTCTGCCTAATCGAATGTTTAATTATTCTCTTTTAATCCTTTAAAAATATGTGCAATTACATCTACCGTCCATCCATTACCACAAGCCTCATATCTTTCTCCTGTTTTAATACCATCAATCAATGTATAATCATCAGGTAATGTCTGTAGTCTTTCTACTTCAATTGGAGTAAAATGACGAATGTGATAATTTTCATCAATAATACCATTTGGATTAACTCTTCTTAATGTGAATGCTTTTCCATTGCTTCTTACTGCATTGCCAAATTTTCTACTATTCCCAATCTGTGTTGGTGTATTTTTAAATACACTCTTGTCAACTTTCGATTTATCATAGTTTGTATAATCCAACCTTGTCTCAGGTAAATATGTATGTTCTATATCATTTTGAACAATATCATCAATATAAATATGTTTATCTTCTGGTTGCTCAATGTTCGGAATATTCGACCAATACAATCTTTCTCTTGACTGTGCTGATACCAATTCACTATTTATCATTATTGGTTCTACTCCAAGAGCATCGGTAATAACCTTCTTCCATTTTTCAGCCATTTTTACATTTTCCAAAAGAAAATATTTAGGTTTAACTTCCTTTAAAATTCTTACATATTCCCAAAATAAATAAGAATATCCTTCAAATTCAAATCCCTTGTTCTTTAAATCTAAATATTGTTCAAGTGAAGTAATATCAATCTTTTCATCTTTGGTAGCCATTCCATCCATTTTCCCTGCGAATGAAAATGATTGACATGGACTTCCACCTATTACAATATCAATATTTTCAAAATTCTCTCCTTTGACATCTCTAACATCTCCAACTTCAATTATTTGTGGGAAATTCTTTTTTGCAATTTTTATTGAATAGTCACAAATTTCACTGGCATAATATTTTTCGATTGGAATACCAGCTCTTTCAAGTGCCAGTCTTCCACAAGATATACCATCAAACAGACTTAATACGTTTAATTTCTTCAATTTTTATCAGGAGTAAACTATAGTTTTTCTGTGCGCACAAAACTCTTTTCCTCCTTTTTTTGTGTTATTTAATTTTCAAATGAAAAAAATATTTCTTGTTACTTTTTTGGAAAATTTGGCTGATCAGCCATGAATAGAATTACTTCTATATTAGATTATTCTCTATTTAAAAGAAAAATATAAACAAAACAAATGCTAATAACGACACGATACAATGCAAATCATATCTCTTTTTTGTACCATTTAACTTTTCTAAAGTCAGATTTATATTCAATGCTGAAATTAGAATCAAAATTGCTAAAAATATTTTCATTCTCTCACCTCACTTATCTTCTTTCCAATCAACCATAATAAATGACAAAAATCCCAAACATGTCTCTATTAATAAAAATTTCCATAATTCAACTGGTTCAGGAAAAATAAAATTCATTAATAAATTTAATGTCATAAGCCATATTAAAAATCTTATTGTGGATTTCATAATTATTCTCCTTACTTATTTAAAACAATCAGAATGTTACTCAGGTATAAAGCGTAGAATACTAAATAGCCACCACCTGCCAAGAATAATAATTTGAACACAAAGTTGATAACATTCTTTTTCGTCCATGTTATCCCAACAATAAGGTTAAAAATTCCCATAATCAATAAAATAATGTTTAAAATATTCATATTTTACCTCCTCAAATTTTACAATGAATCGTGAATTTCTACTTATCTTAAAAATATACAAATCCAAACTACAACTAAATTAATAGCCCATAAAATTCTTGCAACACACTGTACTTTTCGACTCGGTTCAATTTGCAATCCAAGAAAAAACATCATTGCAATACAAGCTAACATATTTACTGCTTCTACAGTAGATAAATTCTCCATATTTCCTCCTAATCTTCACCAACATAGACTAATCTGTTTCTAACTGGCATAATATGTACCTCTCTTTCTATTAAAAAGGACTGACCAACTGTTCGTCAGCCAGCCCATAAATCACTACTCTAATTCTGCAAGTGCCTTATCCAGATCCTCATCAGACATGTTCTCAAGTGCTGCATCCTGTCTCTTAGCCTTGATTTCAAGCAATCTCTGTCTCATCTCAGCATTTTTCTTAGCGTCTTCTCTCTTCTTCTTCTCATCCAGCTTTACACCAACAATATACTTAACAATTTCAATCTTATTAGAAATCTCTTCATCTTCCTTTGACTTAGTGTTCAGAAGACTTTCTTCCTCAGACTTCTTTACTTCTGCATTGAGTGTCTTAAATACAGAGTCCAGATTTGTGAGAGATAAATCCCACAAATCAATTACATTAATCATTCCTCTGAATGGGAACTGATAGTTTGATCTTGTTGCATTAATAAATAATTCGTTGTTTGTCATAATAATCTCCTTTTCTAATTAAAACTTAATCTTCATTACACGCTCTGTTGCGCCCTTAACCTTAACTACTAAATCTGCTCTCTTTGTCATAGAAAAACCAATTCCTGAAAGCTGATCGTCTGTATCTTCTACATGACACTTAGCACCTAATGCTTCAAATACTCTCTTGTGCTTTTCAAGGTCACTCTTTAAGAACTCATTGTAGTAACCGTTTGGCTCTTCGTTATTCACACAATCCTTCAGGAAGAAGAACAAATGTCTATGACCAATTCCATCCTGCTCATCAAAGTAGTTTGGACTATAGCTGATTACTGATACAGGAACAAACTGATTCGTTTTGATATTCCACTTTTCAATAGGTGTACTATCATTCTCTGCCATCTCAAGAATACTAAACTCGCCATTTTTCAATTCTAATTTTGCAAGAGTAATCCATTCCTTGTGCTGTAATGGTTCTCTTCTTACAAATCTATAAACATTACCGCCAAATGCAATTTCTGCTTTAAAGCCACCTGTTGTCGGATTTCTAAAATTCCAATTATGGATTTTAAAAGTATATACACCCTCTTTCAATTTATCAATTGAAGGAAATGTTGTGTTTTCAACTGGAACATATCCAATAGGAGCAGGAGCGGTATAATCTACATCCTGAACTCCACCAGAAGCATAATGTCTTCTATGATTCCATCCAACTCTTTCATCATTTCCATAATTATCATGAATTTCTTTTCCATTCTTGATAACAACATTCTGGTTTGAACCAGGCATAAATACATGTAAATCCATAAGAGAAGCATTTCTCATTCCATCATAATTCCAACTATGTGAAAATCTTAAAACGCCATCGGTTCTTCCACCAGCAGCTTTCACTTTTTCTGTAATTTCAGAGTCAGTGATGTTTCCTGAATAAGCCCAAGATAATCCATTATTCCATTTGAACATTGTCTTAGCGTCTGGATTAACAGGTGCAATCATAGAAACAAAGTTCTTCTCATGTTTATTCTCTACAAAAGCTTCAATCTCCTTTGCAGTTGGAAGTACCTTATCAATGAAATCCTGTGCTGAAATCTCTTCAACCTTAGAAAACTTCTTAGGACTTACAGCAACATCCTTTTCCATCTGTCCAAAAATATCATCTGCACCAACCATTCTTCTTGCAGCACTCTTGTTTGAAAACAATACATTATTTACAGTAATATCATTCAGATTAGCAAATCTTCTCTGTAATGAATCCATATATCCAAGTTCTGTAATGGTCTTCTTTGCATCCTCAAGCATCTTCTTTGTAAAAATAACCTTTGGACGCTTATAATTACTTGGAGCGACAATCTGTTCATACTTCTTAACCGCTGTGTCAAGATCCATATCCTCACTTACATTAATAAGAAGTGTTCCAATAGAATGATTTCTAATTCTACCAATAGCAATACCTGCTGTTACCGACTTCTCCCAAGCATATAATTCTTTCTCTGAATCAGAAGTCAGCTTATCATATTCCTTCTTATACTTCTTGAACTCTGTGAGTACACCTTTCCACTCTTCCCCCTTGTAAAGTGTATTTGAATTGATAAGTTCAAGAATTGTGTCAAGTGCATCCATAGTAATCTCATCGAGAGAACGCTTAAATACGTTTCTTGTATCTCTGAACTGTCCTTTAACCTCCTCATTAGAACGACTACTTTTATTTACGAACTTGCTTGGAAGCTCTAAGAAAAAATGATCCCACTGATGAGATTTTCCATTGATTTCCTCAAAGTTAAAATCTGTACCAATCTTAGGGAACTTGGTTGTATAAATATCTGTAACTGTATGAGCTTTTACAAAAACATCAAGTGCATCACATACTGGCTGATATGTTGTATCACCAAGATTCAGTTCCCAGATTGTGTGGATCTGATTATCCTTGATAGTGACAGCAGAACCAATATTCTTGATAAACTGTCTACAACAACTACAATCATGCTCGCTTCGCTCTCTGAAAATCTCATTTGTACCAGCAGGGAAGCTATCCAGATATGTATTCCATAATTCATCCTTATCTACATTTACCTCAAATAAATGTGTAGCCTCTTTCTGCATTTCATCGAAGTGCTTCTGTAAAGCCTTCTTAAACTTCATAAATCCATCCATGTTTTGTACCTCTTCTTTCTTATATTTATTTTTTATTAATTACTTCTATTGTTATATTCTCCGTTTATAATCTAAAGGAAACGAAGTTTTCTTAGTAAACTTCTGCTACATCATCATATTCTCTTGATAAATATTCAACTAAATCCTTATAAATATCTAATTGATGTTCGTATAAATAATTACATAATTCAATGTCACTATCGAAAAACTTTTCAATGGCTGTGGAATTAGCCCATCTATCAAAAGCACTTTCCGTTGAAACTCTAAGCATCCATCTATTTTTTGTTCCGCTATGAGGTTCTACTACCATAAAAATAACTGTACCTGTTCTTGCTTCTAAATGACCTTCGTATTCGTCAATCTCGTAATTCTGACCATTATTCATCTGGTCGTTCTCAAACCATCTTCTTATATTTTCCATTCCTTAACCTCTCTTCCAAAGAAATCGAACATTACTGTGATATTTCTATTTTAATTTCTGTTCCCATATAGTTACCTGTTATATGCCTTTTGGCTACAGATATTCCCTCTTGATATTCATTAATAATATTCTCTAAAGATTCCATAATGTCATAAAAATCTTTAAGTAACCAAGGATGTGTATAAGATATATGAATTCCATCACATAAAAATCTCCAAAGAAAATTTTTTGCTTCGCTTTTACAACGCCACTCTTCTTCATATTTAAATTCCATAGATCCAACATAATCATAATATTCAAGATCATCAACTACTACATTTCTATTAGTGCAACCAAGCTCTTCAGCATTCCTTAAACTGTAATCCCCATCTGTATATAATGTATAACTAATATTTATTTGCATCTTTTACCTCACAATCCAAAGAAATGAAAATTTCTTTTCTCGTTTTTACTTTCCATCATAAAACACCATAGGAAACTCAGAATCATCGAAATGATGTGTTCTAATCCATTCGTGTGCTTCTTCACTTGTTTTAAATCCTCTAACAGTCTTAGTTCCTCCGTCAAAATCTAACCATTCGACTCTATACATTGTTATCTCCTTTCACTTGAAACAAAACTTTTATTCGATTCTATTCAAACAACTTATCTTTATCATATTTCAATATTAAACCAATTTTATCTTTAATTTCATCATTTGATAAATTTACATCATAATCAAAAAGTTTTAAAATAGTTTTATCTTCTGTAAACTCTCTATATAGCTTTTTGGCTTCTATTTTTGCATCTTCAATAGAATATTCTCCCTCATTGAATTCTAACTCGTTGTTAATAATTTCAAGAATATCATTACAGAAAAGTCTCCAATGTTCTATTGATGGATTATAGGCAACACATCTATCATCTTCCCTGTTCCTAAGTCTGAAACAAGTATCATATTCTTCTTCTTTTGCAACATCTCTCATCCAATCTGCTAACGTTTCTTCAATGATTGGTGGTTGTATTTCAAATTGTCTCTCAATCAATACAGAAATCAAATCATTTAATTGTTCTTCATTTTTTACATGAACAATAAAATCAATTCCTTTGTTTTTGTCATTGTCTAAGATGTTTGCTACTCTTTTCATTTCCTAAATCCTCCTGTTTTATCTAACCAAATGAAAACCACATTTCTTGTTATTCATCCACAATAACTATTTTCTTGCCACAATAAGGACAAAAAACAAATTCGTGAAAATCAGATAACTCTTTTTTATTGCAACCGCAACAGAAATATTCTTCATTATTTTTATCCGATTTAATATTTTTCCACTTACATATATCATCTTCTGTTATATATGTGTAACTTAAACCTAAAAATTTTTCCACTCGAAACCTCCTTTTTAATTTTAAAAATGTGCCATAGGAGACTCGAACTCCTAACAGCTTGATTAAAAGTCAAGTGCTCTACCATTGAGCTAATGGCACATAATTACTCGTCTTGGAATCGAACCAAGAGTAACAGAATATATTTTTCTGTTGTGTTACCATTACACCAACGAGCAACCTATTATTACAATTATTATCTTATGTCTATAATGGATGAATTACTTCCCTGTACGGTTGGTAATACACCATTCCATGATTCATACTTTAACTTCTCAATTAACTCAGGTGTAAGACTCTCGGCTATCATTCTATTTGCCTCTGCTTCAGCTTCCGCTGCAATCTTCTTAGCAGTTGCTTCACCTTCTGCTTTTATTCTCATCTGTTCTGCTTCAATTTCAGCGGTTTCCTTGTTCTTGTTTGCTTCTACAATTGCAACCTGTTTATTCTTTTCAGCTTCAATATTTGCTGTCTTTGCTTCAATTTCTGCAAGTTCTAACTCCTGCTGTGCATTGACTTTCTTCTGAATAGCTGCCTGTGTCTCGTCATCAGTTGATATGTTTGTAAAGTTGACCGTATCAATAATAATTCCATACGGCTCAAACTTTGCCTTTAAATAGACATCAAGCTCCTCGTTAAGTTCCTGTCTCTTATCTCCAAATACATCTGTAACTGGATACTTAGCTGTAACTTCCTGTGTCCATGCCTTTATCTTTGGCTTAATAAATGTATCTTTAACCGTCTTTCCATTCTGTCCCTTAAACATGACAAATGTATCGGCTATCTTAGCGACATCAAACTTATATGAAAATTCCAAATCAACTGTTAAAGACTTTCCATCCGCTGTAGGTGTTGTAAAACTCTCGTTCTTTGGGCTGTCTCCCTTATCTTCTGATGTTAAATATGACTGCTCAATGCCTATTGAATATGTAGTTACCTTCTTGGTTGGACTAACAATATGCCATCCCTGTGTTAACACCTCTCCATCAACTCCACCGTTCATGCTATTATAAACAATACCAACGTATCCTGCTGGAATCTTTTCAATACATGTAGCAAAAATTACAAGTCCAACTACCATTACAATTGCTAAAAATATAGCGCCTATCTTACCCTTCATTTATTTGTTCTCCTTTTCTTCGTTGTTTTTTATTTCACTTATCGCATCATTCCAAATGCGAAAAATAATTCTCCCTAATGGCTTATATATAAATGCCAATAAGAACCATATTGCCACTGCTATTAATACAACTATTAACAACATTATTGGATTCATTAGTTTTCCTTTCTCTTGTTCTTTTTATCGCTCTTTTGCTTGTCAGTAACTTCATTATCGAGTTTCGACATAATACTTGTTATCTGCGCTACAGGCGACTTATGAGACTTGTTCTTACGACTTCTCTTCTCAGCTTCAACTCTAAATTCCCTTGAACTCTTGTCATAGGGATTAGGTTTATAAACATAAATCTTTCCCTCTGTCTTTCTTCTCTCCATCTTCTGCTCTCTTGTCATTTTTAATCTCCTTTTAATATATTATATTTACAACTTGCGTTGTAACTGGGCTAGGTGGATTCGAACCACCGTAATGCAGCAGTCAAAGTGCTGTGCCTTACCGCTTGGCGATAGCCCAAAAATAAATAGAAATCATACTCACTAAGAATATAGAAATTATAGAATATGTAGTATATGAGAACATTCAAGATGTTTTCTGATTCCTATTTTTTATCTATTTATTCTCTTTTGCCTTATTGTCTATTAACCATAAAATTAACATATTGACAAATGATTTATTGCTCTTTTTGATATATTTTTATCCGCTCTCTCTTTTGTCATGTAATTTCAACTTTTCACTTCTCACTTATTCCACCTTCTTTTACAATCTCTATTACATCGGCACAATCAAGATAAGCATTGCCATCGACATTAGCCATCTCGGTTATTTGACTAACGACTTCATCTACATCGTAAGCTGTAGAAGTCTTGCCAACTATCCATTCTACGAGCAATCCAAACTGCGATTTGAAGGGTTCAGACATTGCGGAAGCTTCCTTATTTGCTCTGAAAACGACTTCTTCTGCATTGATTAATCTTCTCACTATTCAGCACCTCATTAATATATTCTCCATTTCAGAGATTAAATTTCCTTCTTTTGTATCTTCATAAGATTCTATTATATTATTCTCTTTTTGCTTCGTTATCAGCATTATCCATTAGTCTGTCCTTCCTTATGAACCCTCATATAATTTTCAAAATCGTCTAATATGTATATGTAGTTTTCTGTCTGATTGTCTGAAAAATCAGTCTTTTCATTCTGATATTTTTCAAGCCATTCAGCAAACTCTTCATCCTGCTCATGTGTATAGACATAGGCAGTTAAGGCAAGAAGTGCTATCTTACATTTCTGATATATCGGTGATGAAACTCTTACAATATTATCAAGATATTCATCATAATCTTTGATGTCTTCCTCGTCAGCATCACTCTTAACATTTTCTCTTATAAAGTTTAAAGGAGTTTCTTCTATATTTATATTATTCTCTATTGACTCTATAACAGGCTGTAAATCTTCAGATATATTTTCTGTGGTGCTTTCGATTGTATTATCAACATTCTCACTGTCTTCAATATGTAAATACTCATTCATAAGTGTTTCTAATATATGTAATTTATCTTCGATAATTCCTTTATCCTTTGTGGAATTACAAGTATCAATTTCTACAAATGACAAATGATTTGTCTCTTCAGACCCCTTTGGCTTTCTAACATGTTCAACTGTAACCTTAATGTCTTTTAATTCTTCAAAATGATTAAGGAAATTTCCAAATATTTCATCTGATAATCCAGTTTTTGAGAATTTATCAAAAAGCATAAACCATATAACACCATTCTTTTCATTAAACATTTTGCCTGTAGTTGGTGTTGTTATATTATACAATCTATCAAGTTCACTTCTAAAATTCTCAAACATATATTTTTTTGCATTTTCGTTTAAGAATTTACCAAGCTTTTTTGCGTCTCTCTGCCATCTATCAAAGAAATTTAACCCCATGATTGTCTCATTCACAATCTTGTCAATTGTTCCATTTTTATCTTTTATATCTGAAAAATTTACACAATCACTAAAGAAAGCATGTCCTGATAATTTCTTGACATCTTCTGCTACATTGTACATGTATGTAATAGTTTTCTGAGCAACGTTCATTTTCGCTCCACTGTTATATCTAACAATATGTCGCCCCACTTCTTTATCACTACAATCAAGATGCTTTACTACTTCCACAGGACAATTATCAAAATCTTCTTTTAATCTTTCTGGTAATTGTGCGTAACTCTTTCCCCTTAGATCGCAAGAAACAATTTCATACATTGTGCAGCCGTTTTCATCTTTAACAATTTTACCTTTTTCATCCCTTTTAACTTCCTGATATTCAATCACTGAGGGATCAATATTTTTACCAAGTGCAAATTCACCAGCTTTGTATTTTTCTATTGTTGTACAACGCTGTAATCCATCAATAAGCCAAAGAATTATACCATTTTCAGTAAGCTGTTCGCATATTTTAATAGGATCAAAATCTTCATTTTGAATAACAGTTACAATAAAATTATCTCTGACTTCATTCTCCCACTGTCCTGATTTTCTCTGCTGTGGATGATCATTTCTCAAATCACCCCTTGAAATCATTCCACACACCTTACTTGCCATGTAAGTGTCTCTTTTTACCTTGTCTCTTAATAATTTCATTTTTATACCTCCTATATTAGCTTCATTAAAACCCATGTTTTTTCATAAGATTTTATTTTTTTCAGAAGATTATCATAATGATTTTCTTCAATATGTAGTATTTCACAAATTTCATTCTTGTTATAATTATTGGCAATCATTAGTATTATTTTCCTTTGTAAAGGAGATAATAAATCTAAATATTCAATTACTTCTTTATGCCATCCATTGATAGTTTCTCTAAAGAAGATATTCTCTATTTTAAAATCCGAAGCTATTGTTTCTTTTATTTCTCTTCCTTCTTCGGTTGTAGCATCCAAGGTTAAAGATTTAATTATAACTTTACGTTTTTTCTTTTCGCCGTTTACTTCATATTCTTCATAGATAATATTTCCTTCTTTGTCTCTTGCATAATTAACACGCTTATCTCGCATTCTATCTCTTATCCAGTCTTTATAGGAACGTTTTATGTTCATTGTTAATACTGCACCGAAATTAGAGTTGATTTCCTTATTATATGTAGATGCAGTTTCAAGCAACACTTTCATTGCATCGTCAATTAAGTCATCATATTCCATTTCAGCTACACCCTTTTGAGCTATAAGTGGCAAACATATTTTTTTGAGTAGTCTCAATTCGTCTTCACAGTACTTATTTACAAGTACTAATTGTTCAGGAGACAAATCATATTTTTCCTTATTCATCCTCATCACTTCCTTTCGCTCATTTTATTATGTAATATTTCATCAAATGATAATTTGTCATCACTTACAATTTTATGTTTTGACTCGAAATTACATTTTCTACACCTTGCAAACTCTTCATGGCTTCCTTTATTTTCTTTTGTAAACTCTCTCACCCTAACCATAGGTCTGTTGCATATTTTACACAGGATCATTTTCTTCCTCCTCTACAACCCTAAAGGTATATTTTCTTTTACTCAAACCATCAATAGAACTCTGAATAAATTTTCGTTCAAATGCTGTTTCCTTATTATTCTCTTTTAGCACTGATGAAATTATCAGTAACTCATCTTTGATTTGTCTTCTCTTAATTCTCAATGTCCTTATATCCTTATACAGTAACCATCCATGATATAAGTCTTTAGGATTTTCAATTTCAATAATATGTAGCGTGTTACAAATATCTTTATCAATATTATCCAAGGAATATTCAAGTTCAACTTGCCTTTGTTTTGCTTCCTTAATTATGTCATCGCAAGCGCCGAACCTCTCAACCCATCTCTGAACATCATCTGGAATCTTATATGTATTATTCATTATTACTTTGAGTGGAATGTCAGGAATACATTCAATCTTAAAGTTTAACTTCTTTAATGTTTTAGGAAGAGATTGCAGAATGTTATATGCTTTTGCCTTATCAAATACTCCTTTCTTTGATTCCTTACATGTAACAGCTTTCCCATTTTCGTTGAGCATGATAAACACACCTTTGGAATTTCTAATTACATAATCCAAATGAAAGTCTCCTTTCTTTTTTTTAATTTTGGGTATAAAAATCCAAGTGAGTCATGTGAGATTCGAACTCACGACAGCACGATTAAAAGTCGTGTGCTCTACCAAACTGAGCTAATGACCCATTTTTATATTCTCTTTTAATGTAGTTTAATATTGAAATTTAGCAGACACTGCCTTGACTAAAATGGAAAAATATGTAAAATAATAATTGACAGTGGGTTTTGATCTGCTGTATTGTATAACTTTCACAGCCAAGTAGAAAGTGGTTGCCGCCACGATTGAATCGCTTGACTGTGATTTTTATTTATCTTTAATATATATCCAAACATTTGTTCTGTCAAGAACTTTTTAGAACAAGTGTTCGTTTTACCTTAAAAGAATATCATGCATAATACCTCTTCTAATTATATTTTGTATATCCTGCTCCGTATTAAAGAGCTGCATATGGGGAATATATTCATCCTCATTCATAATAATTGTCTTCGATTTTCTAACCAATAAACAACCATCATCAGGCGTTGCAATTTTCTTTGATGAAGTATTATTATCAAAATCCATAGTGAGTATTACTACATTCTTAGGGTTCTTTCCTTCTGCCTTTAACTTCTGTAATCTTTCAATAGCTTCATCAATTGTTGAATAATCATAAGTTTCCGTCTTCATATTATTCTCCCTTCTACATCATTGCCAAACTTATCTTCATTGCTTCCATAACACGAATATTATCATTTGGAGATAATTTACCAATTCTATATTCCAGTCTTTCTTTGTCTATCGTTTTTATTTGTTCAAGTGTAACGACAGAATCTTGCTTTAGTCCGTTGAATCTATCTTTGTGTAGTTCAACGTGAGTTGGTAATTCTCTTTTTGACTTCGTAGTTATAATCGCAATGATTGTGGTAGGGCTAAATTTATTTCCAATGTCATTCTGAAGAATAAGCACTGGTCTTCTACCACTCTGCTCAGAACCTTGAGAATATTCAGTTACATCTGCGAAGTATATTTCACCACGTTTTATGTCCATATTATTTTAGCCCTCCTTTCTCTGTTTGTTCCTTTGATATTTCATACTATACACTATCAACAATATATTGTCAAGCATATAATGTTAAAATCATATTTATTTTGTTAAGATTATATGTTAAACTACATATTGTTAAGGAGGTAAGTATATGAAATTAAACATTAAGCCTTTAGTGGATGCAAAGGGTATGAATCGAAATCAATTGTCAAAAGAATTAAAAATTGGTTATCAAGCAACTTGCAATTTATATTCAGGAAATGTTGAACGAATATATTTTGATACCTTAGAAAATTTATGTCATGTTTTAAATTGTACCCCTAATGATATACTTGTTTTTGAAAATAAGGACAATACAAAATAACTTTGTATCGTCCTTTACATATAGCATGTTACATATTATTTAACACATCTTTCATACCAATAGCGCCATTTGCATAATTATTAACTGTTGTATTCACACTACTATGTCCAAGCTGTTGCTGCACGAACGCAAGATTTCCATTCTGATTCATTACACTGGCATAATAATGTCTCATCATATGTGGAGTAATACCATTTCCATAATTCTCAAATATCTGTTTGATGTTTTTCTCTGTTGTACGTGTACCATTTTTATTTACAAACACAGCTTCTGTATCAACAATGTTTTTCAAGGTATTTCTATATTCTAACCATTCTCTTAATGCTTTTAAAGCAGATCCGCTAAGATATACCATTCTATTTTGCATTTCTCTGTACACGCCTTTTCCGAGAATTGTAATGTATGGTATTTCTTCGTCCAAATGCAAATCAGATAAATCCAAGCCAGCAAGTTCAGATTCTCTTATTCCAGTTCCTCTTAATACACGAAAGATAACAATATTTCTATTTCTTATAGGAATATCCTTTTTCCACATTATTTTCTCTTCCATATCATTAAGCTGTTTTTCTGTTGGGAGTTTTTTAGTTAAGTTGTTCCCGGATGGAATTCCTTTATATTTAATCATTTTATAAAAATCTTCTATATTATTATAAACTTCTCTCAACAAACATTCTCTATATGAATAAATATCCTGTATAAAACTTTTAATGATGTTTTTCCTTGTTTCTGTTGTGGTTGGTGACATTCCATTTGTTTCCTTATATCTAAGATATGAACTAATATTTTGTGGTCTTAGGTCATTAAAATCAGAAACTTCTATTTCAGAAATTAGTTTCTTATTAATGATATTATTTTCAATTAACCACTGTAAAAAATCTTTAATTGCCACCAGATAATTTAACGCTCCGTTTTTGCTTTCCAACTCATTTAAGTAATCTCTTAAAAATTGTGGTGCATTTAACTCATCTAATTTTTTATTAAGCTTCTCTGCATTTTTGCTTTGTACTTCTATCTTATAACACATAATTATCAACCTCGCTTTTATATTCGTCTATGTAATAATTCTCTCTTTTTATCTTCGCAACCTCAAAAATTTCTTCGTAAGAGTCACAGAATCTTACTTCAATACACTTCGTTACCTCACCACAGCTCAAACAATACAAGTCCTTGACATGTTTACGTTCTCTTTGTCTCTGTCTCTGAATTCCTCTAGCCAACATATTTTCATTCATACATTTTAAACATATGAATCGACTTGCATGTTTTGGATTTCCATTCTTATATCTACTCATTTTTCATTACCGTCCTCTAATATAGTTAATATATTGCACTGAGCTACAATTCCATATCCTTCCTGAATCACTTCTCGATTCTGTAAATCTTGCGGTACATTATGTAACATACCTTTCCACAATTCTTTTCTTAGTGGATCTGTTGTATCTCTTGTTTCTGATGTTTCAATCATAATTGGTACATTTTCGTTATTTTCTATAAAATCTTTAATCGTTGCCATAATAATCGCCTCGTTTTCTGTATTAAAAAAGAAGCAGTTAATTTCTGCTTCTAATTTTTATTTTTATAATTGATTCGCTTTTAATAAGAAAGCAATTTTTCATTTTACTTATTGACAATCACAAATTGCATTTTCAATTTTATCTTTTACTTTCCATAATATTTTAATTTGTGCGTCCAATCTCTCTTTTGCACTTTCATCCGTGTTATTCATATAAGCATTATGTACTTCATCAATCATAGTGTCAATTTCTTCATTTAAACGCTGTCCACAAACATTATATCCATACTTCATATCATCATTCATTTTTATTTTCCTCCTTTTGAAATAACTCATTCATTTTCATGAACCAATTCATTTAAAATCCAAAATATTTCATTCCCATATTCACTCCACATATTGAAGAATTTTAACATTGTTGGAATTGTTTCTCCATTTTCTGTAATGTTGCCTGTAACATTAATAAGACTCTGGATAAAGTCATACATTTCTTCTGCTTTTGGATAAAACTCCTCAACATATTTTTCTTTTTTCAAAATTTTCCATACTGGATGCTCGACACCATTTTCATTTCTAAAATCATTCTTCATATTCTTTCCTCAAATTTACCTTTCAAATCATTAATAACTTCTTGTAATGTTTCCATTCTTGTTTCAATTTCTGTTACTCTACAGGCTTCATCATTCATATGTTCCTCTAAATGATCTTCAAGTCTTTTAATTTCTGTTTCAAGCTCACCAACATATTCCTTAACCTTTTCTCTCATATTAGGCTGATTCTCATACTGATACAACTTTTCTAATGGTTCTTGCACTGCTTTGTTTGCCTCAAAATCAGCTTCGCCATACATATACATTTCTTTATTTGATCCGTTCAAATCCCATTTGACTTTCTGTATTAGTTTACTCATTGTTGTCACACTCCTTGTCATAAAAAATAGAACAGATATTTGTTTTCGTAAGATCTAGTTGTTTCTTTGTAAAAAAAATCTTTTAAATATTCATTTGCCTGTTCTTTTGTCCCTACCGGAATACAAACCCATCTGTCATCATACAAGTCCATTTTGACACCATACACAGAAAACAAATCAGGTATAAGTGTTACATATGCTTTTAGTACAGTCTGTATTTCGTAATTAGAGGTATTAAAGTTATACAATAAAATGTTCATTGAAATTTACTCCCTTCTTATAAAAAGAAACAATTCTTTCATTATATTGCTTCTTCTAAAAAATCATCTGTTTCACCTTTGAGATATAATAATAAATCTTCTCTTCCACCATATCTGCAATGAATTTTAGATAATTTGCCTTGATCATATAACCATCTAGCGGCTGCATATCTATGCCACCCATCAATAATTACAGGCTGTGGAAGAATAAAACATCCATTACATTCATTGTCAATTTCAATATCTCTTATTTCCATTGGATGATTAATAAAATAAATTATTCTACCAATATGCCACTCTCTTGATTTCTGTTCCAATACCGGATGTTTCCATGTATCTCCATATGGATCAGGTACTTCTGGAACTGCTTCATGAATTGCAATGGAAATATTATCTAAATTAATTTCGCCTGTTTCGTCCCATGACCAATGTTCAGTAGGAAGAAACTCAATCAGCCTATCAATTCTAATAATATCTCCATTATATTCTTCCAATGGTTCAAAATCTCCATGCATTTTTATCACCTCGCAATCAAGAAGAAATCGTCATTTAATTAGACAGCAAATTTTCATTGCCATATATTTTCTTTATCATATTCTACATCTAGCTTCAAAAAATCTTCTCTCATTTTATCTCTCATTTGAGCCATCATATCGAGTTGTGTATACGGCACTGTCTGACGTGTTTGTTCTAATACCATATCTGTTTCTGGAATATAATATAAATAAACGATTGTATCTTTATATCCATTAAATCTTGCCCACAACTCCATTTTACTTTTAGAATTTTGAATACATATATGCTTATACCCATTATCAATTAAACTTTGTTTGTTCATATTATCATTTCCTTTCCGCAAGAAACGTCATTTAGTCAACCAATGATAAAATATCATTTCTATCGAAACCAATTAATCCATCGGATTCTATAATATCAGCCAATATATTAACAATTTCTTTTTGTGCTTCAGAATCCCATTCCATAAGTTCATCTTTTATTATCTTTGCGCCATCTGATTTTGCAATATAATAATCTTCTAGTGTCACAAAGAAAAATTCATATTGACTAGCAAATGGTGGCATTTTATTATTCTTCATATCGTTTAAATATTTTAATGTTCTCTTATTTTTCATTTACATCGCCTCATTCTATTGTGTCATTACAACTACTGTCCCCACAAGTCTTTCAACTTCTTCAAGTCTACTTGCATAAGCCGTCAGACTTCCAATATCAATCGCATCAGATACATTTGTGTAAATTACAATCATATTTAATGGCAATCCTTCATTTTCGCTTACCTTTTCTTTTACATTATCTACTACAAAATCACAAAACTCTTTAACACTGCATTCGTCATCATTAATATGATAACAATTCTCAAATGGCAACATCGTATTGTAATATGAATAAATTACTGCTCCATTATATTTTTGAATTGCATTTGCAATCTCTGATTTACCAGATTTTCCTGTAATCTTGATCATATTTATCACCTCATTCCATTTCCAATTTTCCTTCATCTAACAACTGCCATCTCAATGCGTTATAAAACATTAAATCATTCTTTGAATTTCCAATAATTAAATAATTACCAGATGTATCATTCATTTCATATATTTTATAATTGCTGTCTGGATTTTTATCTGTAATACCTTTAAATAATTTTGCAGCTTCGTAAATGCCTTCTGCTATTACAGTACCTACTTTACTTTCGCTATCTTCTTCTATCTCATTAATTCCAAATTCCTTCATATTTTTAATTTCCTCCTATCTTCCAATGAAAGTCGAATTTCTAACTATTGATTATTCTATTTATTTTTACATTTACTGGTGTTAATCTATCAACCAATAGTTTTACCATACTTTGCAATTCCTGCTTACTCATATTTTCTGTTATTGCATCAATTTCTTCTACATTTTGTGCTTTTAAAATTTCTTTTTCTATCTCAAAAATATTTCTCATTCATATCACCTCGGTTCAAAAATAAGAAGAATGTTAAATTTCTTTACCTTATTCTGATTCAATATCAACTGGATTTTCCAATTTTAGAAACTCTTCTCTATGTTCTACCAATGACGCATTAGCAATTGCATTGATTTTGTTCTGACAGAATGACTCAATTTCTCCCTTTGCTTCCATAACCGTTTTATCCATCTGTTTATTAAACTGGTCTGCAATAAATCCAATATTGCTTCCAATATCGTAATTTAACATATTGAGCTTTTTTAAAATATTTTCTTTATCTGCCTTTGTAAGTGTCTTTTTTGAAGAAAACAATTCTGCAACTTCATTTATTAATTCTTTTGACTTTTCCATTGCCTTATCAGTCTGCTCTTTAAATTCTCCTGTAAATTGTTCTCTCTTGCTAACAAAATCACACGGAGGTATTTTCCCATCTTTTTCAGTATAGCAAATTGTTACTGGAATTCCTGTTCCTTGTCCAAAAGATGTAATTGCCTCAGCAAATTGTGAATAACTCATTTCAACTTTTACAATAGGCTTATCGCCAAAAATATCGTCACGATTTAATCCTCTTGTGATATCAGCATGTCTAAGTTCCATTGTAATTACATTACTATGTTCAATGCTGCTTCCGAATAATGGTGTCTTTCCACCATAAGCTCTGTTAAATAACAAAGTACCATAACTAGGATGACTTGTTTTTGTTCCAAATTTTGTCTCTTCTACTTTATATTCATTTTCCATATATTCCATTCTCCTTCCATAGTAAACTTAGATTTCCTTGTGTATCAACTTGTCAGGATAACCTACATCTACATTCATATCTAATGACATATAAATTATTTCTTTTAAACGCTCTGAATTAAGACTGCAAATAAATTCAACTATATTTTGTTCTATTTTTGTTATTTCTCTTTGTATTTCTGATATGTCATATTCTCTATAGTCCATATATCGTTTTTTCTCTTTTAACTCAGCAAGTTTTTGTTTATTTCTGAGATATTCGTCTAATAATATTGCTTGTGAACCATACCATCCCATAATATTCTCCTTTCCAAAAGAAAACTTGGTTTCATTAGAGATTATAATCGTTCTCTAATTTTTCTCAATAAATCTGCCCTTTGCTCTTTTACTTCATTAATCCAACCACCATCATGTTCCTGAACATATCCGATTGTTTCAAAAGCCTTTAATCTCAGGTCTATCATTGGATCATTCTGAATTTTTTCAAAAAATTCTTCGTACTCATATAAACTACCAAGAATTTCTTCATCTATACCATTTATTGAAATATCAATTATTTCACAAGCAAGAACTTTTTCGTCTATATCTCCGTTCTCAATCAATTTTATAATATCTTCTTTTAAGTTTTTACTGTCAACTAAATCCCACATTGTATCTAAAGCTCTATCATTAGATAGTACCTCGTAACTCCACGCACCCATACTTATATTCTCCTTTCCTAATTCCAATAAAACTATTATTTCTTATTACCGCAAAAATAAATCTAATTTACCAAAACCTGTAGGAGCAAAAGATGTATTGAATTTTTTATCGAAATTCATGATATAATGTATGATGTCTTGATCAAACTGTTCCATTACATCTAATGTCTGCTCCATAGCTTCTTCGTGGGTCATATCACTGTATTGATAGGTGCTATCGTCCCACGTATCGTTGATAAAATCATATGTATATTCTATTGATGGCAATCCAGCTTCCATTAAATAATGATTAATATTAATATCATCTTTAATATTAATGTTATTTAACATTTTACATATGATTGTTGAATCTTGTGTTTCCGAAAAAAATACCCTGTCTGAGTGACAATGAATATAATGCCTATCACTACATAACCTAGCAATCGCTTCCGCTTGTTCTTCTGTTGCACCATTTTCAATCGCTTTATCTATATTTTCTTCTTGTTTATTTAAAGCCCACATTTCCTTTGCCTCATATATTTCTTTAGAATAATAAGCCATAATAATACCTTCTATCCCTTTCTATTCTACACAATATCACCTAACAACTCAATCACTTCGTCAAGTTTCTCACTTGCTTCTTCCATAGAATCAATAGAATCTTCAGAACACATCCCTCTATAACTGCTCTGTAATCCTTCTGGCATATTATCAAATGCATCCTGTTCTTCGTTTAATATAGAAGACAATTTCTTATTTACTTCTTTTAATGTACTATTTACAAAATCAATTTGCGTTTTTAGCTCGTTTATTCTTTTCCGTCTTGTATTATTCATGTAAGTTACCTATTCCTTCCCCATAAGTCATCTAATACTTTCTGATCGCTTGGTAGATTTGTATGACTAATTCCAATAGTTTGTAACTTGTAGTATTCTTCTTTTGTAATGTCGATTCCATAATCGCCTTTAACCGTTTCTCTATAACCGAATTTATCCTGGCATTCAGGTCTGAAGTACCATTTCTTATAAATCGGTTTATCTCCATGTTCCCATGCAAAAAGACAAGTAATTGTTCTACCAGTTGAAATCTCCGTTGTAACTGATCTTCCAAAATAAGGATTGTACTGCATATAAGCTAATTTGCCACGCTCAATTGCATCTTGCTTTTCACGTTCACTCATTTCAAATAACTGCTGTGTACCCCTTCCATAAGAAGTATCATACACTTTACTGCTATTCACACCAACAGTTGAATATAACTTAACTCCGTTTCTATCAGTAGTTTCAACTCTCTTTACTCGCTCTCCATTGATGTAGTCATTGCATAATCTATCCGCATAATGAACATTCCCTTTTTCATCAACTGTACGAGTAATTTTCTTCATATCATAGTTATCTTTAGCTGCTTTTGCAGCACTTGCTCCATAAATACCTAAAAACGCTAACAGTCCACCGAACATATTCATCAACCACCTTTCTTATTTTCTCCACTTTTCCATTTCGTCTACAGACTTCTTGTTTAAGTTATTATACATGTCTTGTCTCTTACGAGATTCCTCCTTTTGGTTCGCTTTCCAAGGAAGATAAATACATAAGTATCCTGCAATCAAACATCCAATTAACTGTGCCATAATGATTACCTCCATTTTTCTTTTATTATATCATGTGTTGTGTCCTATTAAAAGGACTAGAAAGCTCTTTTTATCGTAATTCTAATCCAAGTACATCTTTTACATATATAGCTTTTTCTTTATTTTCAAGAACTCTTCCTATAATATTACCATTTACTTCAAAAGCTGTTATCACTTTAAATTCCAAATTAGAATGAAGAAATGCATCAACCATGTCAAGTCTCTGTGTTATTACCACATAGGGTTTCTCTTCTCTCGCTAATTCAACCCATTTCGGCAAATCTGTATAATGTGTTGTTTCATCTGGATAATAAGCAATATCATTATCCACATCAACGTTCAGTATCTCTTTTACATATCTTTCAACTGCATTATTTTTACCTAATAATAGAATCATTTAATCACCATCCTTTTGAAATTTCCGTTTCATACTAAATCGCCAGTTCCAAATACAACACCCTTTTCCATTAAATCATTAAGCGTCACACTTTTGATTGCATTCTCTGGAATGTCAGCTGTGATATTTGCGTTATCTTCTAATGCAGCAATATCAATTGGCTGTCCTAAATGTGTAAGTATAAATACGTGAAAATGAGGATACTCTTCTGGATCGTAATTTTCAAAATCCTCTGGCATTTTTAATTTTGAATCCTTAATATGATTATAAAACATTCCTGGAACCATAAACATTCCACTCATAATATCTACCTCTCTTTCTATTCAAATAATTTATCAGCTACATAATTCACTTCCCACCTGTCATAAATTAACATGTACATTTTGACAAAATACACAAACAATCTTCTTTACTTAATCCATTATTTTCTAAAAGAAATTCTATATAATCTTGTGAGATCGTTTGAATACCGATTGACGATTCTTTGAGAATCATTCCAAATTTAAATAAACCATTCAAATCCTTCGCATATATTGTAATTGCATTTTTATTATATTCATCACAAAATCCATTATCATAATTAATTGTTCCATTTGTGATAATTATGTTAGGTTTATCAATCATTCCAAATGAGATGTTTTCATTTTCATATAATAATTTCGCTAATTCTTTATTCGTCATCGCTTGTTTTCTCCTTCTTTAGAAATCATCGTTTCATCTAATATTAAATTTCTGATAAAACACCTCTAATTCTTCTTCGGGCATCTGCTCATATACTTCATCCATCGCATTATCAATGGTATCTTTGTCCCAGTCAAAATCATATTCAAAACCAAGAAATTCCTCAATATAATCTCTGCCCCAACTAAATAATTCACTTTTTAATTCTTCAAATCTCTTATCCAACATAATTTATTTTCCTCCATTCTTCTTATTAAATCCTCATTTCATTAGAAACATATTTCTGCGTTTTCGTTTACCCAATAAACTTCATATCCTTCTGCCTTTAACTGTTGTGTTGCTACATCGAGACATCCATCTGTATCCCATTCGCCTTCATTTTCACTCTTATAATTACTGATTGCGTCTTTAATTCTATCTACAGTGCCAACTGTAATTTCATTTCCATATACTTTAGCCATAGATACAACATCTGTTCCACATCCATCCACATCTTCATCTACAAATTTAATATACTGTTCTCTCATAATATTCACCATTTCCTTTCTAAAATTAAGACTTGAAACTCTTGTTTCAAGCCTAATCATTACATGTATCACAAGCCATGCAATTTCCATCTTCCATCATACAAAAGTGAGATAAAAGCAAGTTGCCAATTTTATCTTCACCATTATTATTAGAATAAAATACGGCATATTCATCACCATCTTCATCTTTCCATTTTGTTTTCTCGTCCATATAATAAATCTTACCAACTTCAATTTGCTTTGGCATAAATTCTCTGATACTAACGCATTTTACTTTTTTCATATCTCATCACTCCTTACTGTATCTTAATCAAATCATTTTTAATTCGCATAATACAAAACTGTGCTCCATTACTTCCACCGTTGATATGTTCGTATTTAAAGTCCAACCCAAAACAAACTCCTTCTTCGTTCCACCACATGCCAAAAGTCTCAATGTAAACATTCTTAAATGCGTTCTCCATAATACCGCATTGTGATTTTAGGTTTCGCTCATCAATTAAACCGAAAAACGTCTGCTTTCTATAGTTTGTTTTCTCTTCAATTTCAAGATCTACCTTAATGCCAAGTTTTGCAGAAACCACAATATTTATATCATTCAAGTGTTTCTGTAATAGATTTCTCTGATCTTCTATATTATTTATATAATCCATCTCAATCACTCCAATCCATTTTCTTTTTCATACTTATCTACAAGTTCTGTGATACTTCTTCATCTCCGTCTGTGTCCCATTTAATATTTATTGCTTTTAACATAATTCATCACTCCATTTCCGTAAATCCATTTTCCTTTAAGTATTCTATATAATCTTCAATATCAGATTTCCTTTTAACTTCAACATCTTCTGGCTTATAATATCCATAAAAAGCATTTATATATACCTTATATGTTTTATTTTCCACATCAACAATGAGATTATAATTGTTTGCACAATCGCCACGTTTCTTCCAATTATTATCAAGATAAAATAAATGTAACCTCATATAAATCAACCATCCTTTCCATTATGACAAAAACCCATTAAAGCTATATGGCACAGGTTTTACACTATTTACAATCTTGTAAATATCATTCCAAGTTAATTTTCTTGTTGTTTTTATTACTTGAAATCTACATCTGCATTGATTATTTGCAGGCTCTTGATATGCGATAGTTCCATCTTTCCAGTACTCTGTATGTCCGTTAAAATGTATATCTTCTATATCAGATACGACAAGTTCTACACCTTCAATATTTAATAATTCTTTTAATTTCTGTATTCGTTCCTCTAATAGCTGTTTAATATTTTTATCAGACCTATCATCTGTTATTTGCGTAAAATAAAGTGTTCTCATAAAATTAACCTCCTTATGAAATTGCTATTTCTTACCACTTAATTTCTTTTACCATAGCTGTATAGTATGGTTCAACAATGCTCACAAAAACCAATGTTGCATGTTCTAATGGTTCATATAATACACACTCAACTACTACTTCTATTTCTTTCCATTCAGATGCTTTCATAGAAATCCTGTCATCTTTCCGTGGTATAAAATCAAGAACTCCTAAATTGCATTTTGTTGTTTTATCAATCACAAAAATATTATTCATTTCTATTGCTCCTTTACTCTAATTTTATCCAATTGCTTCTTTAACTTTCCATCGTTAATTTCAACATCATATCCTGACAAATAAGATATAATATCACTTGCTCTTTTGTTGCTCTGTGTAATACATACAGGTACTCCATCTACTGCAATAACTGTCTTGTATGTACTGTTATATTGTTTTACTCTTGTCTGTGTAATTTTCATTTCCATCACTCCAATCTACTTAAATAATGTATGCTTACCATCTGCATCACGTTTCCATTCGTAGCCTGCAAATTCAAGAGCTTTCAAAGCTCCATTGTAATAACTCATATCCTGTGGTCTTGCATCTTTCATATTCGCAATCATCCACCGTTCATTTAACCACTCTTCTGTCTGCTGCTTAATTTCTTTTGATGTTCTCTTCATTTTCATCACTCCTATCTTCTAATAACTCATACACTTCGTCTTTATTGTCATATATATACCGATTAAACGCTTCGTAATCTCCATCTTTATCAGGAAACTCTTCAACAAATCTGTCATAGATTGCATCTGACACAACACTCTCATTGAATAATTTGCCTTTATATTCAAGTTCTGCATCAGCCCATTCTCCGTGTGAAATATATCCAATATCCTCAATTCCACAATAATTCGGATATTCTTTCATAGGAAAACTTGCAACTCCGTTTTCAACTACAAAATCTCTGGTTATTGTACTTGTCATATCTATACCCCACTTTCTATAACAAATGTATGATATTCAGGATGTTCTTCTAAATATTTTTCATTTTCCATATCAGAATAATCGCTGCAATATCTCTTAATAGTTCCACATTCATCTACAATTACACTCCGTAGTTCCATTATCTCACCTCCACTAAGTTATTCTCTTTAATCAGCCGTAACTGCACCATCTTATTCAGATTCTTATTCACTGTAATCTGATTTTTACCATTCCCATAAATAAAATGACTACCACGACTTCTGATTTCGTGATAGCCATTTGCTTAAGAATCGGTTCAAATTCTCGTAGATTTTTCGGTTTATGTTTGCACATTTTTAATCACACCTCCACAATTTCAATACAGAAATCATCAGGATTATATTCACTGCCTTCAATATCCCAATCATTCATATATTCTTCCTTTGCGTCATTGGCAGCTTCTTCTGCTTCACCATAGGAATCAAATAATCCCCATTCAAAATCACTGCTATCTCTTAACTGACCACCATCATAACTGATAATGTATTTATACATCTTAATCACTCTCCTTTAAATTAGGACATAATCCAAGACCACCATCTATTTCAGGTACTCTTCTATATGCTCCTCTGTGAATACAATCTTCTTTTTTACATTCGGTACAATCACATTTCTGATACTGTTCATATGTCATTTTCCAATTTGTTTCTGCAAATCTTTCTTTTGTCATCATATTAATCACCCAACCTTTTCTTAATTTCTTCCATCGTTACTTTGTCGAATTTTTCTTCCAACTGCATCTCAACAAGTATATCTAAAATTTCGTTTTCCTTACTGTTACATCCATCTTCATATCCATCTTCGTATGTGAAATTGTGTTCCATATTTTCTTACCTTCCTTTCTTAATACAATGAAGCGGTTCTTTCATTGTATTTATCCGACTTCTTTCCAATCAGCTACTTGTTTATATCCGTTTGCCTGTAAGATATGAATTTCTTCATTCCTATCAAGTTCATAATGTTTTCTAAAAAATTCCTTTAATCCCTCTTCTCTTTCTGCTCTCCACAATTCATCATGAGTAATTACGCCTCCAAATTCTTCTTCGTCCGTTGTTACGGTAATATCAGAAATCTTTCCAAAATACATTGCTTCAAGCAAATCTGTATCCACATCTCCCATGACAATGTAATCTTGCCAATCTCCCTGGCTATACCCTCTAATTGTTCCAGTTTTAAAGGTATCTTCTGGATAAAGAAGTCTGATTACATCAACAAGAATATCTTCTGTACATCTGCATTTATCATACATTTCTTTTAATTTTGCATTCACTTCATCAGATATATCCGTTGGATATTCGTCATAACAATCAATATTATCCAAAATCTCTTTTGCATTCTGATACCATTCTGCCTCAGTACAGCCTGTAAAATTTCTATTACCTGTAAGAACAACCTGTTCATCGAAGTTTTCACAACCACAATAATCTTTCCAGCCCTGATTGTTATTGTACAGCCACCATGTTCCATCGCCTGTGTTGTCTATTTTGACTTCTACCATATCAATCAACCTCACTTTCTTCCCATAAATCAATCAAACCAGGTAATACATAACCTAAGTCTATCCAGCTAAATTCATCAAACTCTTCAAGTTCTTTTAGTTCATCTTCTGTTGGAATTTCAGCACCCATAATTCGCTTTACATCATCTTCTGTTCCACCTGCTTCAAGAATTCTATGCAGCGTCATTTCTAACGCTCCTGCAATATCATCACTGCCTTTTACTGTAATTGCATTCCGTGACCAGTATTCATTGCAAAGATGAAATATCACAATTGTTTCATTTTCTTCTAGCAAATCTTTTAACTCAATCATTTCGCTCACCTCTCAATCTCTCTATCTAACATCTGTTTTGCATACCTAGTTGCTTCACTTTGTGTTCCAAATGCATTGTAAAATTCCCATATAGAATTATCACTATATTTGACTTTGTGATATATTTTATATTTTCCACCAATATCAAATTGTGCATATGCTACAGCTACGTTTTCTTTTTCAGATAGCCACAACACTTCATTTCCTCTAATTTTCATTTTCGTCTACCTCCTATACTGTCTGACATATCAACATTTTTTCATTGTAAATTGAATCAACAACCTCATAGTTCTTCACTCTTTTATCAAATGGTGTCTTGTCATACTGTCTTATATCTCCAATATGACCATCAACACATACTTTGTTAATTCGTTCACTTTTTGCTATTTCCATTACAGTTTTCATTTTTTCATAAACCTCCTATATATCCTGATTCGCTATACTATCCAACTCTTCAACAATATCATTCATATTTGTATTAGTAAGTTCTCCAACCGCATATAAAATTTCTGTCAATTTTTCATATGCCTTAGCACCACCTTTAGTAAATGGTTGCCTTCCACCATCCACATCAATAATTACATTATTTAAAAACGGCTTCTTACTTCCCAATGCTACTAAAATATCTTCTAATGTATTCATAATCACACCTCCATATTGTTGTTAATCCAAGCATTAATCTTTGCTGTAATAGCTTCTGTGTTATCAAAGAAAATACCTTCATATCTACCAACAAAAATTAAATCCCAATCTGAACGAATTGAAATATAAACTTCTGTTTGAGTTTCATCGTTATTAGGACAACAGAAAATATATAAATCTTTTATATCTTCATCCGTGATTTCTCCGTAATCTTCCCAATCATTAAATGTAGTTTTATATCCGATTCGCTTTATTGGTGTAATTAAGTCACCTGATTTTACTTTAAACACACAATCAGGATCACCCACCTCATACCGTGAATCTCTTTGCAATATAATCATTTCAATTCACTCCTTCCATTACAAAAGGCAGACACAATAATTTGCATCTGCCTTTATTTATTCTCTGTATTAAGCTTCAAATCGTTCCAATATTATTCTAATCGCTTCATCTGCTGTAATCAGTCCTTTATCTCTTAACTTTACAGCTTTATTAATTTTTGCGACTGCTTTATTTTTCAAATTACTTCCCATTAGATCGTTTTCTTCAATTTTTCTTTTACAATCATTTGCATACTCTTTTATGTATCTTTCTGCCATGTTTATCATCTCCTAAAAAAGTACTCTTTCATTTGGTTTTACTTCTTCTCTCAATGCATCCCTGACACATACATTCATTTGCCACGATTGTTTCAAATTTGTTTTCTTTATCACATATAAATCTATCAATGTTGTATTTCCAACCATGACTTTTCACGATTCTGTCATCTTTATCCCAATATCCAAGATTTTTCATTCCTTTAACTGAACCACTTTCATCTATATTAGGATGCACACTTATCCCCAACCCAGTAGAACCATCTTCAATCCATGCAATCCCATTAATTGTATCTTTATAAAGATTTGCGTATGGTGCAACTTCTCTTATGAATTTTTTAGCCATAATTCATTACCTACCTTTCTACTCAACAGACCAGTTGCCGACTTTGTTTCCGTTAATATCCATAATGTAACCACTATCACATCCATTTGTAATTAACTGTGCAATATCTGTTAAGTTTTTCTTCAACTCATATCTGCCTTCATATGTAAGTGCATCATCTTCACTATAAGCTGCACCACCTGTTTTAATTTCAATTTTCAACATAATGTTTTACCTCCTTATACCCAAGCTGGTTTTACCTTTGTTTCAGGTAAACTTTCTAACCATTTAATTATTTCATCAGGTACATCTTCCATTTTCCATGCAGTTCCATATTTATAACCACATACAGGACAAGGTCTACTAAGAAAACCTAACTCATGATCTTTATATGAAATCCAACCTCTTGTTTTATATTCTGTGTTTGAGTGTCCTAAACAATCTTTTTCTTTTAATTCATACGCATCCCTATATAACTTTCCACATTTATTTTCTATGTCTTCGTCATTATAAATATCAATAGAATATTTCATATTTGCATATGCAATTTCATCTTTTGTTGGATAAAATGGTTCTCCATTTCTCAGACACTCTAATGCTCTGTTCTCAGCTTCTTTCTTTTTCTGAGAGGCTTCTCTTGTAAGTGTCCATTTTTCAATTTTCACTTTATCCTGTGTATGTTTAACCCACCCAAGCTCCTCCATATGTGGACAATATGGACGCATATCATTTAAGTGCCATCTGTCCCAAATATCACATAATTTATTAAGCATTTCTGTTGTCCATTCATCTGTAGGAATTCCATTTCTGATTTCATCTACGCACTGACCAGCAGAACCAAGGCAATCTCCATTTGATAATGGTGCAACCACACCACTAATACTTAACTTTGAATTATTGTATTCAATTTTTACAAATGCATTTTTATCTGCTTCTTTTCCCGATCTTGTATATACCTTACATTTACATGGGTTAATAATCTTACGCATAATAATTTCCTCCTTACTTTCTAATCTCTTTTAACATATTTGCCTTGCACAACATCAAATTTTCTTTCATTTCTTCAATTCGCATATCAAGAAAATCACTTAACTCTTTATCAAATTGCGCTTCTGTGACATTGTGACCACAATTTGCAATTACTACATCCATGATTTCTCTATATGTAAAACCATTGAATAATGTGTCATTCTCATGTATAGGCAAATTGTATGTAAACTCTTTTCCATTCCGTGAATCCATTTCAGGATCATATAACCATTTGCTCATAATTCGTTTCCTCCTTAATTTATGCAATCTCTAAACTGTTCCACCATGCTTTGCCTCCACCTTCAATTCCATAGAAGCCAATAAAAGCATTGATATGTCTCATTGTCGTTGCTGAATACCCATTCCACAATCTCTGAAAAACTCCATTATATATTCTGCAAACGACTGTATTGTAGCTTGTCAGCTCAATGTCTCCATTGTCTAACTCTGTTACTTTCGCTTTTCCGTAAAATGATTTTTGTATATCATTTACTACAGGTAAATCAAATTGTTTCATGTTCATTCCTCACTTTCTTGTAATAAAATAGGCAGCTAGTAGATTATTCTCCTAACTGCCTTTGCGTTTGCGTTATTCTGTTTAGTTACCAAACATCAATATAACTTTCCACCAATATATAAACCGTTCTTTTCTGCTGCATAATTCTTCCATAACTTTTTGAATAACTCAACAGCTTCATTGAATAAAGCATTTTCCGTTGTTCCTTCATCATTCTTTGCAAAATCAATAAAATCCCATTCTGTTGCTTCATCTGGAACAACATATATCCATGTCATGTAAGCTCCTTCATCATCAATATTGCAAACCATAATATGCATTGCAATGATTGCATCAAGCCTTTCCATTTCCTTATTAGAAAAGCCTTTTACTATCTCTTTCGCTTCATCATCCCATTTTTCTAAAATCATAAAAATCAACCTCCAATCTTATCAGGAAATCTTAGTTTCAATGCCAATATTTATTAGTAATATATTCTGTTACAATATTCAATGCTTCAACTACATTGTCTGGCGTAGACCTAAATTCTTTTAATTTGTCTAAAAATCCAAGTACAAAAGCACTAGATTGTTTCGTTATCCATTTTTTCATTAATATATTATCCTTTCATAGGAAATGCGAATTTCAAACATTCCACATTTCATTAATATTTTTCTGTAAGTCATCTAAATTGATGCCACCATTAAGTGATATAAATTCGTTGATGACTTTCTCTTTTGCTAAATCAACATAATATGCTACCCCATTACAACTCGATTTAGTGATTTTATTTGCCATAGATAATGGAATTTTTAAGTCCTCGACATTATTGTAAAGGATTTCAAAACTTATCCTCTTAAATACGCCATTTTTGTTTGGAAGCTCAAGTTTAAATTCTTCCTTTTTCATATAGTCCATTTCTGGATGAATATCCAAAAATATTTTAATACCATTGTTCATGGTAATAATTAAACAAGTTGAAGTATTAAATATAACATATAACAAATCTTTATCTAAATAATTTGCTTTTGCCATATTGTATTTATTTATAACCTGTCGTATTGTCATCATATTTCTTTCCTCCGTTTGAAACACGCATTTCTTAATTACAATTTAACTACTTCACCTGTCACTGTGTTTACAAGACCAATATTCTTTACATACTTGATAACACCTTTATCAATAAGTTCTTTTCTTTTGTTTGACTCTTCTTTTATCTTTTCGTCTTCATACTCTGCATATCTAGCAGACTGTTCTCTTTTAAATTTCTTTTTCCATTTTTTATCTTCTTCTTCCCACTGCCTTTTTCTCTCTTTGTATTCTTCTGGTGAACAATTCATAATTTTGCACATCTGTTCTTCTACACGCTTTTCTCTGTTATTATAATGTTCTCTTGCCTTTCTATCCATAGAAGCAACCACAGATTTCATACCGTGTGTAGGATTTACATGACCACCTGCAACCGTATCATATCCAACATATCTTTGAATAAACATTGATTTATACATTGGATATTCATTACCACATTTATTACAATGTAAAGCATAAGCTGGCTTTCCGTTCATGTAAATTGGCATCATTGGTTTTGCTGTTTCTTTTGCACATTTTCTGCAAAATGCACCTACTTTTGGTAACTCAGTTTCGTCATCTCTATAATCAAACCAATCTATTCCAATCCGCACAATGTCACAAGTTCTACCACGAAATCCTAAATATTCAAAGTTTCTTTCCATTTATTATTTTTACCTCTCTTTCCAATCTAATGAAACACGTATCTATTCACTTGTTTTAAAGTCATCTTCTGTACATATTCTCGTGCTCCCACCTTCAAGTAATATTTTATATCCTGTGGGTGCATTGGCATTGAAAACATTGGGATTTATCAAATGAGGATTCCATAAATCAAAGACAATTCCTTTCTGTCCATCGCTATTCATTATTACCTTAGTTCCAACTTCCATTATACCTCCAAAAAGAAATACACAAATTTACTCTACTTCTAATTCTACTACACAAATATGAAATTCACCTTCTCTATCATCGCCTGTTTCTGACAATTCATCTGCAAAAACAATACAATTTTCAGAACTTTCATTTTCCATATATGTGAAGTCATTTTCTGTATCTTCAATATACATTGTCTTTCTCCGTTCCATTTCTGTTATTGCTTTTTCTTTTGTGTCATATAATTTCATATCAGTTTCTTCAACACAATCTACATTTCCGTAACTTAAATAATTTTTTTCGTATACCAAGAACATATCAATCACCTTTCCCTTCCTTATGAAATATCCATTTACTGTTCTTCAACTTTAACATTCTCAATATGATCAATCTCTGGATAACTATTCATATCAATCGCATAGTCAATGTGATGCTCCCACTTTTTAATTTCTTTTACATCTGCATCATCATTTAAAACAACGGTCATTATTACTTTTACTTTTTTCATAATTAACACTCCTTGTTTTTATCTTCGATCTTCCCCATTAAATCATCAAGATTACACTCCTGTACGATCCACCCATCTGTATCACCGTTCGCGCCTTCAACAACAAATAAATTGTCACAGGCATTATGTGCTACGAGATGGTCTTCGATAAACTCTTCTACATTCGATTCGTTTATTTCGCCATACTGTTCATATATTTCTCGTTTAAATTTTTCCTCATCAGGTATAACTATTTTAATAGTAATCAATACATCTGTCATATTTTATTCTCCTTTTAATATATTTTTTAAATCATTAAGTGTCACATGATTTCCGTGACATAAATCATATTCAATGCTTTCTTTTCCATGCAGCTTTGAATATTTTTCACATAACTTTCTTCTTTCACTTATGTACTCTTCTGATACTTCATGGAACTCTGTAATTCGATAAGCATCACAAAAACACATGTCTGAAAGTAGTTTTACAATTTGATCTTCTGTTGACTCTTCAGGATTGATAAGGGTAAAATATCTTTCTGTAATACGTGTTGTTGTTGCAATAATTGTAAATTCTATTCCTACCATCATAGACAATATATCAAAGAAACTTTTCTCTTCATCCGACATCGTACAAACTTCGTTGAAATATTCCATTGCACTTTCTTTATCATCCGCAAGCAACCCATCCTTGAAGAGTGTCGCAAGTTCCTCAAGTCTATGCCGTGGAATATAATCTTTTTCCGTTTTTTCCCTGAAACACTCAATAGCATTCTGCAACCCCTGAATACTACAATTCCAGTAACCGATTGTAGAACTCCAATCAGTTCCATTATACATTCTGTTTTCTTTAGCGACTAACCCCTCAACAACCGCATACTCAGAATTAGTTTCGCCTCGCCTAATTAAAGCGATGCTTCCCTTTTCTTCTATAACTGTGTAATCTAATCTCATATTCTATACCTCCAAATTATACTCTTTAATCAGCCTTTCCTTTACCATACGATTTAAGTTCTTATTAACCGTGATATGCCTATGTGTTGCTCGGCTCACATAGGTAAAATGACTTCCCTTGCTCCGTGCAAATTGGAATCCATTCTTATGTAAAATGATTTCAATTTCCCTTAATTCCTTAGTTTTCCTGTACATTTTGTGTCACTTCCTTCCTTATTATAATGTGACCGTATAGCCGTTATCACAGCTTGCATATATTTATTCTCCTTTACACTGCTGACACTTTTGTATTCTTTGGCTTCTTATTATCTCTCTTCTTTTCTGTAAATGGGCTTTCCATTTCGTAACGAACAATTTCGGACAGATAATCAAAAATCTGTGCTTGTGTCTTGTCCATGATGTTCTCTACAAAATATTCAGTTCCTTTACAATGCTCAAGCAAGGTAGCTTCCATTTCGTCCGTTCTACCATCCATATAAGCATACAGAGATTTTAAAGCACGAATAATCTTCGCTGTATATGCTTTTCCATTGTAAGAATCTGCATATCCATTCCATCCGAGTGTAGTAATTGTACTAAGAATATGATCCAGTAAATTAGGATTCATACGAACCAGATCAATCCCATCTGTGATAGATGTAAGTGTGCCGACTGAATTCTCCTTGTTTCTATCTCCCTTGACTGCAATGTTATGTTTGTGACAAATATCTCGCAAATTTAGATAATCTTCGTCTCCACTAACAATCTTTGCTTTATATGTATCCTTTGGTTTAATCTGTGTTCTGCCCTTTGTCTGACTTGTGAAAATTGCTATTGCTTTTTCTAAATCACATTCAATTACTTGTCCAACAACTGCATCTTTGTTTGCCTTTACAGCTCCATAAGTTCTGTGCTGTCCTTCAATTGCCCATAACAATCCCATATAATGCCAATAAATAGGCAAACCCCATAAATCACTATCATAATTGTTACCTATTGATAATGCCATTGGCAGCCTAATCTCCCTTTGCCATTCAGGATAATGTATGTATTTCGGATCAATACACACAAGTACCTTATCACCTATCCGTGAATTTGCTTTTGCATTCCTTATGACTTCCTTAATAAATAATTTTTCTGTTTTTTCATCAATACCCTCAGACTCTCTAATTGCCTTTACTTCTGCCTCTGCTTCTTCTGGAAATAAAAATGATCTTCTACACATATTCGTGTCCTCCTTAATTTTGATTTTTGACATAAAAATAACAGCTATATTTCAAGCTGCTCAACTACTTCAATATCCCTTTTCTCGCATTTGTCATAATCCGTGATATTTCATCTTCAGATTTTGATGTTGCAATCATATTCCTTACTTCTTCGCTATAACCGAAGTCTTTAGCGATGCTTAACGCTTTTCGCTTATAATTGTAACCTTCCCTTGACATTTTCATTACCTCCTTGTATATTATCTTTGCAACCTTCTTTATTTGAATTTGTTCAGAGATTGCATGGCAGACTTAGGCACTCAGCAATGGGTGCCTATTTTATTTTCTCTTACATATTCAAGGGCTTCTTTGTATGATGGAAATTGAATATTACAACCCTTGACATAATAGTGTCCGTACTTGATATAAATTATTCCTATATTATACATAGTATACCTCCTTAGATAAATATTGATGCAATGCGTGACAAGAGCGAATATTTTCTCTTTGCTCTAGTCGCTTCTATTCTGCGATCACGCTCTATATTATCCTCCACATCAATAGCCGCATCGTGTAGCATCATTGCTTCAGGATAGCGTGAATCTATTACATCTACATCCTTGCTGATGTGATAAATGTATGTATCTCCTAACATTTTACATACACCTCCATTCTATAGTTGTAGTTATAATTCGACATAATTTTATAACACTCCTTATTCTTGTGCCGAATGGCGGCATTGCAAAACATTTTGTCATTTCTATTTTCTCTGCAATACTCCTCGCACTCTCTTTCGAGTGCTACGAGTTTTTCTGTGTCTTCCGTTGAAACACCACTGTCAAGCAATGTTTTTCGCATTTTAGAATATTTCTCCATTTTAGAATATTTCTCCATGTTACCTCCTTTTAAGAAAACAAAAAAGACAACCTATAAATTATAGATTGCCTTTTAATATTCTCTATGTTATTATATTTGTGACGCATTATCCGTTGTCGCTTGGTATAACAGTTCGTGATTTTTTATGCGTCATTGGCTAGGCTGTTGAGGTCTAGCCTTTTATTTTTGCTATATCCAAGTCTGTTGAACTCCAAACCTGAACATCAAAAACATCTTCAGCTTCTCTTTCACAAGCAACAGCATGTTCAGCTTCAGTTGCATTATACAACTTCTTATCAAGCCACTTCGCTGCATCTGCGTGAGCTTCTCCCACAATATATACATCACCAAAGTTCGCAATTCCACCTTCAATGACCGAATACTTGTTTGCCTTTATATAGGCATTACGCTCCTTTATAAGAGCTGACTGATGTGCCAAATCTGACACAGGGATGTTTGTTAAATGTCTTAACATAATTTTATTCCTCCTCTTTGTGGGTTTAAAATTAGCACCTTGTACGAATGTATAAGATGCCAATTTTGTACTTTGTTAAAGGCGTTCGGTTTCAACAACCACCTTTACAACACGTTCCCAACCTACGTGCTCGAATTTGAACTCCTGTTCCTCCTTTCCCGTTGCAGGATTAACTACGGTGTTGCCCGTAGGAACACGGTTAGCAATAGCCCTAATGACAGGCTTTATGTTGTTGCGTGGGTTCGTGAGGTCGGCAAGTATCGCTGGTGGTAACACTACAGCTAGAACATCGCAGTCCTCACCCTGTTCTACAACATCCTTCCAGTTGTTTACCGACTGGTCAAAGTGCTTTATTTCTACCTTACCGTAAATACGTTCAAGGTCTGTAAGTTGTGTTTCGGTCATTGTATGGCGAGAAAGCCACAAGATTTTAGTCATTATGCTCCTCCTCTTCTAATAAAAAATCAACTCGATCATTAATAAGCTCGTCGAAACGATAGTTTAACTGATCATATAGTTCCATTATTTCCTCGTTTGATTTACAATCAAGGAGGGTTTGCAATAATTCTTGCAATTTCCCTAATTGCATTTTTAAGGAATTCTCAAATTTCTTTATTAACTTTATACTTTCTTCAGGGTATATCATGTTTTGATCCCCTGCTATAAAATTAATATTACTTATTATTTCTTCCATATATTCTGCTCTTGTCATAAATTCTCCTTCGGCTCTTGATATTATCTCTACCGACCATGTATTACATGGATTTTTATA